>Ga0210040_10000051_pt1 | contig 274898 bp, 217 predicted proteins | sample CryGeyCG12114_NA_FD_185462 | JGI IMG/M metagenome (GOLD analysis project Ga0210040, IMG submission 185462) | Groundwater microbial communities from aquifer - Crystal Geyser CG19_WC_8/21/14_NA (SPAdes) (version 2) | ecosystem: Environmental > Aquatic > Deep subsurface > Groundwater | place...
CCGACACTGCACATGCAATCCGGCCGCAACACATACCACCTCGACACCTCCACCCCCACAGCCCCCCTCACTCACTCACGCCAATCGACAAACATCCGCGTCCAAGGCCACGCCTCAGCCCTCCTCCCCGACGAAACGCTACGCCATCCACCCTCCACCTCCAACCTAGCAGGCAGCAGAGCCGCACGCGACGCAAGAGCCCGCGAGGTCGAACTCGGGGCCCGCGACTACGAAGCAGCCCAAGAATACAGAACCGAGGCCGAGCCCACCCAATCCGAGGACGAAGACGAGCACGAGCAAGACCAAGCAGGCGCAGCTCCCCACAACGAGCGACAGCCCACTAGCACTAGTTCCCGAGGCCGTACCCTCCGCCTCAGCGCACAGAACAGGACCCTGCGGGGCGAGTTGTTCGCGGCGGCCCGGCGCAACGCAGCCATAACTGAAGCACGCAACCGTGGCGTGCGGCTCGTGCCGCTGGGGCCCGAGCCGATGCGGACGTTGGCGCAGGCTGTCCACGCTGCGGAGTCGAGTCGACGCGTGCGGGCGGAGCAGAGTGAATCTGATGAAGGATCTGGACAGCCCCCTCAGCTAGGCCAGGGTGACGATGACGATGACGGTGACGGTGAGACTCGGCAGTCGGGGTTGCGAGGTGGAGCCAGTGGGCTGGGCCCGATGAGCTGGCTCTCATGTTGGAGAAGGTTCGCGTGAGTGGTGAAGGCGAAGAAGCGAGGTGATCAATGCTGGTGCTAGATTGTCGGGATGGATGCGGTGGAGTAGCAAATGTCACACTGCGGCAGGATCAGGGAGGCCTACAGTAGACGGCGTCACGACGATGGAGTATTGGGAGGGGATGGGCTTGCAAGCAGGTTAGAGGTAGACAGGTGTGGTGGTCTTGGCGATAAGGTAGAATGAGTGCCGCTGAAAAGAATGAATGAACGAATGCAGACGAAGCGGAAGTTGGTATGTTCAGAGGTCACCAAGAATAGCAAAGGTTATCTATCATAAAGCGCGAGCCAAAAGTCTATCCTTCTCCTAAGTGTTGCGAGATACGCGTAACGCCACCCCTATCAAGACCTCCATCCAACAGCCTGTTCCCAAAGCCAATTTAGTCCTCATCCTCCTCCCCAGGCACACCCAACCCCCTCGCCCGCAACTGCTCCTTGTGCCCCCGACTTATCGTCACATTCTCAATGAACTCCGGCAGCGGCTGCTCAGCCTTCAGAAAATCAAGCTTCATGTTCCGCGCCTTGTCCTTCAGCTGCACCTGGCTGCGATCCGTCAGCTGCGGCACAGCCATGCGATCGTCCGCCTGCTTGATTTTCGCCCAGGATGTGCCGAACTGTTTCATCAGTTCGATGAGCCGTTTGAGTTCTTCGGCGCTCCAAGGGCGGCGGACTTGTGGGGGGCGGAAGGTGGCGGTGGAGGAGACTAGGGTGGCGAATCTGCTGTTTGTTTGGGCTTGGCGTCTTGTGGCTTCGTAGGCTTCGTAGGAGGAGGGCGGGGGTGCGGAGGCGGGGAAGGATGGTGACTGGTGGCGAGCGGAGGATGATGATGTTGCGGCTGGTGCGTGAGGGGGTAGTGGCTGGGTTGAAGAGGGGATAGTCCGGATGGTTGAGGGTGCGGGCCGTTGCGAGACTGGCTGGGGGGATGTTCGGCTTGGTGCTCGATTCTGTTCTTGTGGCTCGTCGCTGTCGTTGACAAACATGTCCGGTCCGCTTGCGTTTCCGCGTGTGCGAGTTGAGATTGTGACGGCCTTGTCGTTTGCGGGACGGGCTCGCTTTGCTTGTCTTGGGTCCCTTTCGAACTCATCTTCTTCCTCACTTCCATCGTCGTTTGTGCGCGGTCTTTTGCTCTGACTCGTATCTGGAGGTGGAGAGTCAGTATCGTCCCAGTTGACCTTTCTTGCACCTGGCTGCCGATCGAGGAGCCCATACCGTCGACGCGGTGGGCTATTCTCTTTGTTGCTTTCTTTTGCTTGGCGCTGCGTCACGTTGAGAACGTTTAAGGTTTCTTGCGTTGGTCGACTCATCCAGTCTGGTGGTGGCTGTGCCGAATCTGGTACATTCTGGTTAGTCTCTTCGTCGTTGCCAATAGCATTGGCAGCTTCGGACTGGAGCTGGGCGTCTGCCTCGTCTGCTTGTTCTCGTTGGAGCTGAGGTTGGTCTTCGTTGGCCTGTGGAGATTCGGAGATGGTTTTACGGTGTTCACGTTCAGCAGCGACGGCGTCTTGGGCTTCGCCTTGTTCTTGTTGCTGTTCAACTTGTTCATCCGCTTCGATTGCTTCTTCATCTTGACCTTCGGATTCTTCCTCTTCCTCTTCAGCTGCGTCGAGCTCCTCATCCATGGCCCTCAGGAAAGCTGTGCCTTCCTCTAATGCTTTCTCTTCTCTTTCCCACCTTGTTTCTTGCTCCGACCTGACCGGCTTCGGGGTGACTGATTGCGGTCCGGCTTGAAGAAGATCTCTGATAGCCAAAGCGCCGCCTTCGATCTCGATTGCCTCATTCAACTGCTTTGCTCTCTCGCTAGTCCAAGCTAAAGTCTGTTCTAAGAAGGCTTTTCGAGAGTACTTCTGACGCAGCGCTTCGAGGTGTAGTGGCTGGCTGCGATTCCTGGAGATGAATTTGCGAATGTCATGCATCCTTCCCTCAATGCGCTTCCTGACATTGCTATCCTCTTCGTCGATGCCATTGCTGAAAGAAAGATTTCGTAGCTTTCCATCCTCATCGTTGAAAATCTGTTGGACCAGCAGGTCAGGATCAAAGTCATCAGCGCCAATCCTCTCGGCTGAGGTGCAAATATACAACTGAGTCAGGATGGAGATCCCTAACGACATCGTTTTGCGCTCGAAGTCATGATTGGAAAGAGCTGGCTCAGACTGCATCATGAATGGCTCCGGGAAAGGTTCGATACTTGTAAGATGATGCAGGCTATCGGTACCCGACAAGTCGTTGTCAGCAAGCTTCAGATTGAAAAGGGCAAGCAAAAGCCGTGCTAAGTTCGCTTTCATGAAGACAAGGCACAGCCCTGAGGGCTGTAAGGCGTGATCTGCGAAGACTTGCGACAAAGCACGTAGCGGCAACATGTGCGCCTTTCCACATGGTTCAGTAGAGCGACGCAGCCGTAATGCGGCATTGTGGATCCTTTTGTATGATGAAGAACCTGGGTCGAGCAGTGCGCCGGCAATCTGCTCGATGGAGAGCCTCCTAAACTGGCTGAGCAGATCATCTGCATCCTGGTTGATTGACACTACATTGTCGATGACCACCTCATGGTCGACACCCGGTAGACTGCCATTGCTAGAAGAGACAAGTGACTCTGCAGACTCTGAACGTATTGCGACATCTTCTGAACCATGAGAACCATCAACGGCAGATGCTTGACCAGAAATACTGGCATCATGGACCACGATTGTGTCGTCTTGCTCATTGACAGGTTCGAGCTGTGGCTGCTGGCGCGTTGTATTCTTAGTTGAGGCGTTGTTAGGCTCACGACTTTGCGTACGAGTTGACCGCCGAGTTTGTCGTGGTGGAGCTGATGCTTCTCTCGACCTCGCGGGCGATGTAGGCGTGCTTTTTCTTCTAGCCGATCGCGGCATGTTCGCTTGTTGAATCAATCACAACCACGATCCAGAGAAGTACGCATTCTACGAACGACTTTGTTCAAGCAACTTTAACTCCAAGTGCCAATCGCCAGACACGGAAATGCGCCGATTCTGCTGCGTGCTATACTTCTGGTGGTGAAGCTGCACGGTCGGAAGAATATCTTAGGGTTAGGGTTACAAACGTGGAGAAGGAAAGCGAATTTGGCTTAATACGCGACGCAGATCAAAACAAAGGCCACGTGATGAGTGCGTGCAGCCTGAATGCCTTGTAGCCTCAAATGTCTGGGAGCTGTAGGTAGGCACTTAGTACTCAAGAGCGAATATGTCATAAGGTTTGAGCGATAAGCTTCACCGAGTGCCTGTGACCTTGCAAGAGTCATCTGCTCGTATGACAGCGTTGATTTTAGAGGAAAACAGTATTGTGGATTAGGATAGTACGGAGAATGAGAGCTAGCTGTGCCAAGGTACAACGGGCCACGGGTGGTTCAACGGCATTCAAGGCAGGAAGGCCGAATGCACAAACCAGTATCGCCCATGATGCCACTCTCTCGCGAAAACTGGCGCTGTATGACACTGTGCGCAGAGTACGAGTGGTGAAGCAAGCGCGGCTCAATCTTAGAAATGGGGCTGACTTCGCAATGGGAGTGAGTGCATATCGCAGCCGCACGAGTCGCAATAGTGGGGGCTTAAACTCTGTAGGAGGATGTTCCACGCAGGAGCTGTCATGCATCTGTGATGCTTGCAGATGCGGCTGTTGGGCTGATCTGCAAGCTGGATGTAAGAGGCTGAAGCGCGAGGCAGACAGTTATGGGGCCAAGATGATGGTTGCACGTGCCGGATCGCGCTAACCGTGCTAGGAGTAGAACTGCGAAATAGCGGTTAACGACATCAAGTTGTAGTTATGGGTCGAGCTGAGCGACTGCTCTTCTTCATTGATTTAGTATGGCTTCGAACACGACCGCGCGCATTATGATAAGAGGAATGCTGGTGGTGAGAAGTTCGCAGGAGGGTTCCTAGGCAAATAAGGTTCATGCGCCAGCGCGTATGAAGCAACGGTAAGAAAAGCTTCAAAGTTGTGCTTTCGTCTGCTTTGCCGGTTTGACACTAGCCTACCATGCACTTTCCACCACTAATCCTGATTAGCTTAGCAGAAGTCCAACGACAAGCATGTTTTTCCTGATTGGAAACCGGGCTGAAGATAAGAACACACGTGGCGGTAATTGTGACGTCCACACTGTGACTAGATTGATTTGAATGCGCAAATTAGTCTATCCATATATCTTACTTGCAAGCAACAGCTGGTGCGCGCGAGTGCCAGCCTCCTAGCGCAACAGCGGACAGCCTCTCACGCAACAACTGTGATCCGCTTCCTGTCTCATGAATCATCTAGATGTACATACGTATCACTGGGAATAGTCATACTCTGAGTTGCCGCCCATGCCATAGTGTGGGAACAGCTCGTTCAAATTCGGTGCATGAAGGAGATCCTCGTCCGTAGGGATCGCGCTGATTGCAGTGTATGGTGCAATAGTGTGAGTTGTAGCAGAGACGCCTGGATAGCCTTCGCGAGCTCGGTGTGTACCGTGTTGATGTGGTCCGTGACGACTAAGTTGAAGCACCTGCTCATCAACACTTATATCAGCGCTGGAAGCAGAGCTAGACTCCTCCTTCGTCTCCTGTTGCCGTTCTTGACGACCGTGTTGAGTGTTGATAGACAGATTGCGCGGCTGTCTGTGAGATGGGTGTTCCTCGCTGGCTCGAGTGCTTGAAGTTGGCACTACAGCTCTCTCGCTGCCGCCGGGAGGACTGTCTTCTGGTGATGAGGAGCCGCTCGCGAAGACATGACTTAGGCCAGTTCTCTGAGCAAATTCTTTCTGGCAGAGGAGGAGTGCTTTGTGAATAGTGCCCGCAGTTGTAGGGAACTCGTCGTCCCTTGAGAGATGGGTTCCTCGCGCCTCTGGGTGCCGTTTCACCGCTGCTTGAACCAGTAGACGTGGCAGATTACTCAGGAGCAGCGCGAAACATTTCCTGAGGTCCTCTCCAGTAACCCATTCAGCGTAGGGTGAGAGAGGTTCTTCGTCTGCAGGGAACAAAATTGTGTAGATCTTGTACCATGATTTATATGGATTACCTTGAACGCGTTCGTGAATCGCAGTACGCTGCTCTGCATTCATTTTCTCCTCTGGCACAGGTCTAGCTTCGCATGGTCGCCTCTCGACATGTTCCCTAAGCGCATTATCGTTCGGGAAGTTCTGCCAGCATCTCTGGCAGCATCGTACTGAACGGTCATGTGTACGGTAGAGGTGCTGCTTCAGACGAGCGATGGAAGTCCAGTAGCCGGTAGAGCAATTGCGGTAATCGTGATCGCCGGCGTTCTTGTGTGAATACGTTCCGGCATCATGCTTCGCATAAGGACACGCATATGGTAGTCCTTCAAGGGGACCTGGGTTCGCTGACGAGGCTCTCTGTCGTCTACTCTCGGGTGATGCTCGACCCTCGTCGCCGTGCTGCGACCCTATCTATCGTTAGTGGAGTTGTGGCCGTCTATGCTCCTAGTACATACTACGATTTCTGGGCTCGTGCGCCGCACGACTCATCTGGTCGCCGCGGAGTGATCCCGAAGTTGGCGCTCTTTGTAGAGAAGGTCGTATGTGACGTTCCATTGCTGGTGCTGAGCCGGCAATGACTGACCAGGGGTGGTAGTGAGGCAGATCGTGGTAGCGTTGGAGCAAACAGCGATGCGAGTCGAGCTGTATCTATGATGAACTGGTCTGTTCATCACCCTGAGTAGCAGTCACTCCATCAGTATATATACAAAAGAAATATCTGAAGTCGAAAGAGATGAACGTTGCCTAAGAGCCTCACCTGTGTGCATCTGGGGTATTCACCGCCCCATGAAACCCGGGTAGATAGGACATTTGCACATAAGAGTGTAGGCCAGACCGGATCGTTGCGCAGGAAAGTCGACACTGTTCTACTTCAAGCAGCATGGCTTCATAACCAGTCGTCGCCCAGCTGCTGATCATAATAGTTCAGCGATGTGCCACTGACAGGCATGATTGGCCCTAGCAACTCACCACTTCCTCAACCAAGCCAAATAGGTCAGCATCTCACGAACAGGCAACTAAGCTTATGCTGGTAAGAGGGATATATTGGTGCCTTGTCAAGGTGTTGAGACATGTTCTGGGGGCCAACGTTCAAGCTTGGAGTCATAGCAGCGCAGCGAATGGGAAGAATGAACGGTCCTGGCCGCCAATGAGAGCTGCGAATTTTTGCGCACGGATGTGCAGACAAGTAGCAACATCAGCTGTGGTTCCAGGAACAGCGGAGGCTGTAGAGCCACGCAAGGACGCAGTGACGAAGGCGTGCCAGGCATGAAGACTAAGCTTGGCTGGTCCGTAAGGGGTGAGAGAGCGCGTGTGAGTGCAAACGTAGCAAAAGTTCTCAAATTCATCGACGGGCAGTGCCTGCACGGGATCTCGACCTCCGATGTCGTCACTCAGCTGTCTACCGCGCAGCCCAAAACAGGAAATGATCGTTTCTTTTTAGATACAACTGTAGACAAGCCCATTTACCGCAGCTAGAATGATGTCGTTGCTGAATGGCAGATCGTTGACAATGTGGCCAGACACTTCGATTCTGTCTGCCGATTTAACGACCAGATGATGATGACGTGGTACCTGTATCAATCCAAGAACCAGACCGATGCTTCAGCTCGACTGCTACTCATCGCATGCTGCACTTGTTGATCGACACTTGCATCCAGGTTGAATGCTGGTGAGGTTAGACTTTTGGAGTGACATATGCGGGATGATGAACCGCACTTAGTTCTATTCAAAGTGCGACTCTCTGCCAAAAGTCATTGTCTGCTCAGCTCGAAGCACTCTGCAGGAAGCGATAAGTGGCTCAGTGTATTGATAGACAGGTCACCTCTTCCAATGCGCTTATACTCCTCTATACTGAAGTTTATGACGACAGTAAGACAATTGTATGCACTGTGACAGGATAGAAATAGCCAGTGATAGACGTGAGGATTGCTGACTAGGTGCTTTGGAGACTGTTCAAACCACAACCACTAGCGCAACGCTTCTATACCCTCTATTCGAACCATTACATTGAAAATGACCAAGTCAGCAGAGGCATCCCCATCTATTATGTCTCAGCGCCTATACCGGGCTTGCTGACGTTTCGGGATTGAACCTAACTTGGCAGCCAGGAAAGCCTTGCGTAACCAAGGCAACTCATGATATACTTGGTACACATTTCCACGTCTTCGACAGCGTTGAAGACCCGGAGTGAACCACAGCTAGAGGTGTTGTTTACGTATGTAAGATGCATGTTTTGCTACAATGCTTCTTTGCCCAGGTGGACGGTGCCAATTGACCTTTTTGCGTGCGTGGATTCGCACGAACGTGCTCATCACCTCTCACTGTCAGTCAAGCCGTCGTACGGATGACGCGATCGGGTTCGTACAGCCTTTTCGAACCGACCTTTTCTTTTCGGACAGACAGCTCAGGAAGTGATGTGACCTGCCATATGGGCAGCGGCTTCGGTACGATGCAGAGTCTGCCATCGCATTGGTGTGTTCAGGTCCCAGGTGCCGCTTGACATCAAGAGCCGGTACATCGAACTGCGAGCCTTGTGAGTCGGTGCGAGCAGCATCGGCAAGTGCTTTCGACGGAGAAGAGTATCGGTTGGTTCACTTTTTGTCTCCGCTCCTGCCAAAGAACTTCGACCGAAAGCCTTCCTTTTTGCCGATCTCCTTCAACTTTGGTGGGTCGGGGATCTCCTCGTGCTTGTTCGGCTGCATATGCGCCTTCGAACTCTTCTTCTTCAATGGATTGCTGAAACTCTTACTGCTTTTGGGTCTGCTTGGCGTAGCATCGTTAGGAGACGGCAGCGGTCTTTCCAATGGTGGAGCAGGGGGCGGGGGGTGTGGTACCGCCATGCCGATGGGGCTCTGATTCTCTTTGTTCTCTTTGTTCGCTTTATTCTCGTCCAGAACCAGATCCTTCAGGTCTGGCGGAAGCATGCTAGGCAGAGGCTGGCCAAGGACTCCACCTATGTAGGATTCAGTTTGCGTAGGTGTCTTCGCGCCTTCTACTTCTTCCTCTTCTTCTACCTCCTCATCATAATCACTCCCATCCTCAGCTGCGTTGTAGCCCCGGTCAGGATCGCCATTATAGATCACCCACCATCCTATCTTTTCTCCTTCTGCTATCTTGTCGCGTATTTCTGCTAAAGCTTCCCACGCCTGTGGCGTGACAACCGGACCATTGGACATGGCATCTTCGACATTGAGAGACAGAACGGCAGGGTTATGGCGCGGGATTGGGGAAGAGCCTGCAGAGGAGCTTGGTTTTGGCTTGCTCGTGGCTGGTCTGTGAGGAGACGAGGAGGTGCGTGGCCGATTGCCTGGAACACGTAGTGTGGTATTTGCATTCGAGCGTTGGTCGTCTTGAGGTATGTTTGGAGAAACAGGCACACTGGTGTTCCCAGCCGCCATTGGGATCACTCGATCGCAGACATATGCGTAGTTTTGGCTAACCGCAGCATCGCTAAACTCATCCTCTGGGTCATGTTGTTCGAGAAAGTCTAGGGTCTTTCCTGTGCGCGGATCTTCGAGCTGCATCATCAGGGACGGATACAGATCTCGGAAATTCTGTAGCAGCACCGCCTTGCTCTGCTCATTCTGGATGTACTCGACTGCCAGGTCTTCTAGATTGTGGACAATGGCATGCACGCGTATGCCTGAGAAGCCATTCCGTGGCCACCGAAAGCCGTGGGCAAGGTAAACCGGCATCCTTGCTGGAGGTTTGAAATCTTGTGTAGGGCTTCAGTGTATAGTCAAACAAGTGGTAGCTGTAGCTTGCAGTGCACACGAAAGTCAGCTCTCAAGCTGCGAACACATGGCAGACATGATGGGTTACATGCCGTGCGTGCCAGGAAGTCTCAGCGACGGCGGAGACCACGAGATGCCACGCTGGGAGGTGTCACAATGCCCTGCGGTCTATTTGCTTGCTTTTGAATCGAACTGCAGCTGGCTAGCCAGGGTCTCAACGGTCATGTTTTTAGCGCGAGATTCGACCCCTGCCACTCCACAAAGCTGAGCTCACATTGCAGATCCTCCACAAAACACTAACTTACATGAGCAGATGACTTTTAGTAGTGAGAGGCCCGCGAAGGATGAGTAAACCATGCGGTGGAGCCCATTCCCATGCCTATTTACGAAGTTTTGTTCATGGTAAGTACCGGTCTTAGGCTGCTGAATGAAGCTGCGCTTGGCAGGGAAGGCACGCCTGATGCACACTCTCAAAGGGTCATACCCAAGTCCCAATTTCCTGAAGGTCCAATTCGTGCAGAGCATGCTAGATAGAAACTTCCAATGAACTGCTATACTTAGGGTTGAGACGTTTACAGAAGTACCTGGGCTGACTAAGGCATAACTGAGATGTCAAGTATTGACTGTAACAGGGCGCTTAATTGTGCGTGTATGTGCCTTGCAGACACAAGTGCCTACACCACGAATCACAGCTCTACCGCCATGCAGCCCATATGAGCGACTGCGGCTGAGCCACACTACGCAGTTGGGAAAAAAAGTGGCATACTTGCCCGTACCCAGATATGCTGTTATGTTCACACAGTACATCGTGGCATAAAACTGTGAATGTCCGAGGGTTCAGATTTTACACGACGAAAGAAGGGAACTGATGGCAGAATCAATGACCTCGGAGGTATTGAACATGGATATGCCTAGGGCCAGTTCATAATCAATCATCAAACCACAATATTTGACCGGTGAGGAGGGTGCCTTGATAATTGCTTTCAAGGCATGGACATGCTGGTGGATCTACCATAACTAGTATGGCATCAAGGCCAGAATACCAAGCAGCCCAATCAATACAGGTGCCAGCACCTGCGCCCACGCCTTCAATCCTTTCCATATCAAATACCGTCTCAACTCCTGCATTTCACCGGTATCATTGGTCATCGGAAACTTGATCTTGTCACCAGTCATCTTATCCGACGGCACCTGTCCGTCCAGAAAATCGCAGAGTGGTGCCCAACCTTCCTTGATCTCATACTCGAGCAGCGGCCGATCGTGGCTTTTGGCCAGATTTCTGACCCAGTCATTATGCGCGTTATACATCTTGGTCGAGAACAGCTCTTCGCGCGGAATACGAAAGCGACGCTGAAGGAGATGGGCTATGCCATTGTATATCTGGTGGTGCCAGTACAAGTAGGGGTCCCAGTAGCCGATGATCAGGTATGTGGTCGAGGCGTAGAACTCGAGGCTGCCTTTGACGGACTTGAGCCAGGCGTCGGCTGAGGAGCGCTTGTTGAGGATGATGCGCATGGAGGGGTACCTGGGATGGCAAGCATGAACCAGACGTTCCCGCCATGAGATGACATGCGACTTACATTTCCAGTAAATCATCTACAAAGGCAAAACCGGGCAGGTCAGTACTCGCAGCGAAATGGTCGAACCACTCAGCCAGTAATTGACGCCGCTTGGCTACGTTATCTTCGAAACAGCAACGATGGAAGAGCTTCAATGCGTCGACACTCGTTACCAAATTTGCACCGTGTAGGCATGGTGAGAAAGCGAGATGCTGCTCCAAAGCGATCTGCAGGGACGACGTTCCTGTCCTCCAGAGGCCTGCGCAAAGGACGCGTGGACCGGTGATGTGTGAACTGCTCAGGTTGTCCTTCTTCACCGTTTGGCGGAGGATAGCCTGACTGACCATACCGGTGTGCAACGACTAAGACGTTGACCTTGTGAATGCTTCGGTGCAGTCGCTGCGCGGACCTCGGGCGTGCTGCAAGTAGAATGTACCGTCAGACAGCACCAAGACTCGACTTAGCTAGACTCGCTGTGGACAAGCTCGTGTGCTTTACCAACATCCTGTCACCCACTCACAGCACTCAGACCCGTATACTGCATCTAAGGTGTACCCAATTCGTCCATGACAGCTCATGTCATCAGTAACCTGAAAAATCAGGCAGCAGGCGCGGCTCATCCTCCGCAGGCTGCTGATCGTGTTCCGACTCCTGAGCTTGACTCTGGCTCCACTTCAAAGTCGTGCCGATCATAGCGATTGAGCCTTCGAAGTTCTCGAAATTTTGGACGGGACCATCCTCTCCACCACTCATCACATCGACTTCAAGTTGCGCCCCTTCTCGTTGTTCATTCTTCATCCTCGCGACACTTCTATAGTCACTCTTTAATTGTTTACGCTGTACATTACTGATACATTCACGATGATACCCGCCACTCGACGAGCACCAGCTGCTCTGCGAGCATTTTACGCCGCCGCATCCCCTTCTACGAGATGTATCATCAGATCACCATTCCAAGCACAGCTGCTATCGTCGCAAAGATGTATAATACAACCATCGAGGTCCTTCTCGTCCATGTACCCGCGTCTGCAGCAGGCCACAGCTGAAGCGCAATCCTCCATGCAGGACAGCAACGAGAAGCCGTCCGAGTTCACCAGGTTTGATGAACTTGCCCAGCACGGCATCATATCCCACAAAGTCATCGATACTATCACCCAGAGAATGAACATCACTACTATGACCGAAGTCCAGAAGATGACCCTGAACCACTGTCTCGACGGCAGCGACGTGATAGCTCAAGCCAAAACCGGCACTGGCAAGACCCTGGCCTTCCTGCTCCCCATCGTCCAGCGCATCCTCCGCGATCCCAATCTCGAACGACGATCCAACGCCTCAGCCTCTGTCGGTGACATCCGCGCCCTGATCATCTCTCCTACCCGTGAGCTTGCAGAACAGATTGCCGTTGAAGCCAAGAAGATAGTAGGCAACACCTCGGTCAAAGTCCAGACCGCTGTCGGCGGCACGCAAAAGAGCCAGCATCTACGGAGAATGCAGTACGAGGGCTGCCATATCCTGGTCGGCACCCCAGGTCGCATTCTCGATATCATCTCCGACCGCAGCACCGGCGTCTCTCTCAAGAACATTGAAACCTTCGTCCTCGATGAAGCCGACCGTCTCCTCGACATCGGCTTCGCTCCCGCCATCGCAGACATCGCCTCTCACATGCCCAACCCCTCACAGCTTACCTCTGACGGCAGAGCCGCCCGCCAAACCCTGATGTTCAGTGCCACTGTCCCCAAATCCGTTGTCCAGCTCGTCCGCTCTACACTAAGACCCGATTTCAAATTCATCCGAACTGTCGACCCAGACGAGTCCCCCACCCACGAGCGAGTTCCTCAACACGTGGTCTTCGGCAAGGGCCTGCAAAACCAGATCCCCATCATCATGGAAGTAGCAAACAAAGCCATTCAAGCACACAAGACCGACCCAGAGAACAACATGCCCTTCAAAGCCATCGTATACTTTGGCAGCACCGCCGAAGTAGCAATGACCTTCGAAGCCTTCAGCAAAATGCGCGACCCAGACCAGCCCCGCAGCATCTTCTCCGCCCACCCTCTCGACCCCTGCCGCATCTTCCAAATGCATGGCAAACTGCAGCAAGCCCAACGAACCCGCGAATCCCAAGGCTTCCGCACCAGCGAGTCCGCCATCTTGTTCTCCTCCGACGTGACAGCCCGCGGCATGGACTTCCCTGACGTTTCACACGTCATCCAGATCGGCCTTCCCAGGAGCAGCGACGACTACGTCCACCGCATCGGCCGAACCGGCCGCGCCGGCAAGTCCGGCACCGGCTGGCTGATCCTCAACAACGATGAGCGAAGAGATATCACACAGCGCATGCGCAACAGCGGGATTAACCTTGTCGAAAGCCCGCTAGTAACCGCAGACCTAGACATGACCAAAGGCGCGCAGATCCCCAGCCACATCGCGCGTCTCCTCAAGCTCGTCGAAGTCGGCGTCAAGAGCGTGCCGTACAATGTCAAGGCCGCAACATACAGCGCGCTCCTCGGCGTCTTGAACCAACAGAACCCGCATCGGAGTAAGCAGGAGCAGCTAAACATGATGAACGAGCTGGCGAAATTCGGGTGGGGCATGAATGAGCCGCCCGCGCTCAGCAGGAATTTGGTTTCGAAGATCGGGTTTGCAGGGCTGACGGGGTTGAGACTGGAGGAGCCACGCGAGAGAGGGTTTGATGACCGAGATGGTGGGAGAGGCGGATACGGTGGTCGAGACGGCGGAAGGGGAGGTGGCTTCGGTGGTAGAGATGGCGGAAGTGGAGGTGGCTTCGGTGGTAGAGACGGCGGCAGAGGAGGTTTCGGTGGACCAAGAGACAACGGCGATTCGTTCGGACGCGGCGGAAGTGGAGTTGAAAGCGGCAGTGGTAAGGGTGTGTTCGGCGGTGGATCCGGCGACGCATTTGATGCACTGGGAATGGGCGCGGGCCAACAGAGAGGCGGAGGTGGACGCGGTGGTGGCGACCGCGACAGGGGTGGCCGTGGATATGGAGGAAGAGGAGGAGACAGAGACGGAGGAAGAGGAGGAGACAGAGACGGAGGAAGAGGAGGAGACAGAGACAGAGGCAGGGGCGGGAGATACTAACTTCGTACAGTGCGAAGAGTTCCGGAGGAGAAGAGAAAATGAAGATCAACACCAGTCGGTATTGGTCTATGTATAAGAGTTAATCGATGTGCGCGACAAGGACATCGATGCCGCCGGTCCGGTTACAGCGACAAAGGACGAAGCCGAAGAGCGATGGTCGCGGGGTTCGCTCTGCAGTGATCGTGACACGACGCCACGCTATGGGAAGTCCGGATCAGCGCTGCTCCGGGAATGCAACGAAGCGAGCATATAGACCGGCGTTCGGGATCGGGATGTATGTCCAGCGCATATCACGTTGGAAGTAGCAGTGAAAAAGCTACATGGATACCTGGGGTCAGCAAAACTTTACTGATTTGCGAGGTATATTTGGAGCGTGACCGCTTGTGTAATAGTGTTTGTGTTAAGATAGAAATGAATGCCCAGCTCTGAGAACCTCCAAGTTATCCATCCTTCCTATCTCTGGTTCCGCATGTGCTGTGCTAGAACTGATACGATGTGCCACTCAAGAATGCTTAAGTCCTTCATCCGCCAGCAGATGGCGACAATGGCCACCAATATATGCATCAGCCATACGGTTAGTGATCTCTATTGCAACGCCGTACTTAATGCCACCGTTTCTTCCTCTTCGCTATGCCAGGATCGTGCTCGCCAGGTGCGGTCCTGGTACCCGTTTTCGCCAGCTTCGTAATACTGGTGGTTAGTGCCTTTCTGCCAAAGATAAGAAAAACGACTCTTGACAACGCTCCCGCCCACCTGAGATGCGTTGTATTGGAATGCCACATTCACCAGTTCCCATGGACTTTCAAATTGTGTTCTCAGCATTTGATGAGTAGCCCAGTCGAGATCTCGAGTGTTTGAAGTTTGGAGCCTGTTGGTTTGGTTGCGGGCGATGTCCTCGATGTTGACTAGTGCCCGGGAACACAAGCGAAAATAGAAAGCCTTGGCCGGCGAACCAGTATAGACATCCTGGATGACCATGTCTGGGTTCTGGGAATGGAGGCAGCCAGCCTCATGGATCCTGCCGTCGATGGGGTCACTGACGTCCTTGAACATTTCTATGAGTTCGAAATCAAAGAAGGAAGACCTCCAAGCTAGGAGGTCTATGGTTAATGTGCACTTGGTCTGACCAGAATCGTTCTGTAGCCTGACTTCCATGGGGTTGCCGACGCGCTTCTCCCATTCATCGAAGGCATTTGTGCCGGAACCGTCCTTTATCCTGGATAGGACCATTCTGCTCAGCCAGCCGAGTTCGAGAAGGTCCTGGTCGTTAGATAACAGTCTTCCACTGCCTGCGTCAGTGCTCGTTCACCAATCTCGACGGTCCGAACAGCTTACTTGTGTTGCCTGTTGTGAAAGTTGCAGAAACGGGGGCCGAGATATTCGTATCTCCCGCCGCATGTCATCTGCATCCGTGGTCGAACACAACCCGAGCATATTGTAAGTGCCGCACCAAGTTCTCCTTCTCCCTAGAATGAGATTTGAATTGGGAATTCCTGCCTGGGATACGCCACGAGGTCGAGCTGGAAGACCCGGTATGTCTTCTCTTCTGGCAAATTTTCGAACATGCCTGGTTTGATCAACATCTTGGATCTGTAAAGTTCGTCGTGAAAGATTGTTCGAAGTGATTGTGCTGTGAAGAGAGCGATGTCAGTGGTGACGGACGAGCTTGATGTGATAGATAAATAGAAAGTGATGATACAACAAAATGTACCCTGAAACTATGTTTTCCGAACGAATATGGAAATACCAGGACGAATGTCAAGAAAGCTGTTGGAAGACAGTAAAATGCAACCTACTCGATGTGCTTTCGCACTTGCCCTCACGGCTACGGGCAGGGGCGACCGGCAGGAGCGACAGAGCTGTCAGTTGTGGAAGCTTGGACCAAGGCCCGCAATTTCATGGTCGGTCTTGCTTGTAGACAACGACTTTGTGCTCACCCGGCATCTTGTGAGAACGAACAGCAGATTGTCTGACAATGTAAGCAGCGACGCTGTCTCTTGTGACACTGTTCGTTCTCAAGAAGTGACGCAGCATCACTCGTCCACACCCCGCCAACGCACGAACATACGCACAATGCACAGATAGCATGGTGATGGTGGTAATCGCATCCATGCGTTTGCTGCGGAACTCCAAACAACGGCTCATGGTGTTCGTATAGCAACGACAAACACGGGGTCAATGGCAGCTGTCGTGCCAGCAATCAACCAGGTCCGCTGGAGGCGAGGCGAGGCGGCAACCACTTTATCTAGCGCCGTCCGTTGCCCTGGCCGCAATTTCCCGGCCGTTGGCTGCCCCATTAGATCAGCGTCGGACCAAACAAATTCAGGGGTCTTGTCGCCCTCAACATGGGTGATTTCTTTGCTTACTGCGATAAGCCATATAGCCCAAACCTTCTTGCACCAAGTTAATCCGGAACCGCGGATTTGCTTTTACAAAAATGACCAGAGTACCTGTACGACAGGTGTAAGTCAGATGGCAATACTTCGAAAACATCACCTCGAGTCATCACAAAAACATTATCAATGAGCACCATCAAGCTCGAAACGTCCGTCCCGAAGGCTGGTGTCAACAAGCCCAAGTCAAGGTTGGGCTTGATCTGGGATAGATGGACGAAACCGGCTGAGGAGCCGCCATACAGACCACTTCCGGAATACCACATACGTGTCGTCAACATCAAGCCCGGAAGTACAGAACATCCTCTCCGGCTCAAGCTGGAGATTGTTGATCCTCGAAAGTTCAAGTACATTGCCTTATCGTACACATGGGACCATGACCATGTCGCCCAGTCCGACGCGTCTACAGGTCCAGATGGGGCGACTCGGGTGGTCCCTTGCGGCGGGACGGATGTCAAAATCAGCGAGAACCTTTATGATGCGCTGTGTCAGGTTCGAGACGTCCAGAGCGGCGTCCCCGTCTTTGTTGACGCCTTGTGCATCAATTTCGCCAACAGCCAGGAAAGGGAAAATTACTTGGAGATAATGGGTCACATCTACAATCGAGCTGCATCGGTTATCGTCTGGCTCGGCAAGAAGGAGCCTCATAGTGATGAAGTTATGCTCATTATGCGCAAATTTGTGAATGCCATTGACTGGCGCAGGATGGGCGATGGCAGCAGCTACAGATTTCACGACCCGCGATTCTTCTCGAACTATGGCATTGAGCCTTTGACCCTCAAGCAATGGCGCCAGATACGTGCTTTCTGCCATATGAGATGGTTTACACGGTACTGGGCGTTCTTCGAGCTAGCTTCCGCCAAACAAGCACTTTTCCTGTGGGGTGAGGCATGTATGGAGTACAATTTTCTGATTGACTTCGGCATGATCCTGGGCTTGAGTGGCTGGCTAGACGAGCTTCAACAAGACCCAGCTGATGAGGCGGACGAGCCGGCGGTTGGTCTGACGCACATGCTTGGACCCGTATCGAGGCTCAAGTCGACTCCTCCTTGGCATCCAAAGCACGCGGACCACGCAATATGGATGCGGGACAACTACCGGCTAGAGACCGAGGAGCAGCGGGCCTGGAAGTTCTTCGAGATAATGCTTCAAAGTGCCGAAGCATTTGAGTGTCGAGATCCGCGAGACAAGGTGTACGCTCCTCTGGCTTTTGCAAGGCATCTGTTTGGGGGTAAACCAGTCAACAAGCAGTGGCCACGGCCAGACTATGAGAGGCCCGCCGACCAAGTGTTGAGAACTTTTAGCAATGCCATAGAACAGCACACGTGGCAGCCATCGATACTGGCCACTGCATACGAGACTCAACCATCTCAATCGCAAGACATGGAAAGTTATGAAGAGCGAGGTCGCTCTGAGAGACGAGGGAGGACGCCCTTCGGATGACGTGGATCGATATTTCGGAAGGAGTACCGAGATACACAGGCGCCGCGTCGCCAGAACGAAACACAAGTTTGCAGTACACGAAAGTGTCCCTAGGCGCAGCATGCCAGCCAGCCGGAAAGGAAGTTGGTGCAGCGACAACGCCGACTAGCGAACTTTGCTCTAAAAGCATTGTACATACGTGCTCGGCACTCGGCACTCTCCGCTCCAGGAGATCACTCGCTGGACTATATGGCTCTGACTTCCATTTTGCTTTGCCAGCGTCCGCAATTACACGGCGGCTCTGCGACAACATGGTCGAATGGGGACCACACCGCAGCAAGTCCACCTACAGAAACCTTGTTAGTCGTCGACGATCTTACAGAGTCCCTGAATAATATCATCACCCCACGAAGGTCGCCACTAGGGTAGAATGACGCCGGACACAGCTTCATCGAACATTTGTTGTCGGCTCAAGATCTCTTCCGTATCCCCTTGAACGGTCGGGACCCCTCTGCGCCGCGGAAGACCGTGGCACTCGACATGTGCTCTCTGCACTTCTAGTCAGCCACACTCGCCGACCTTCAGGCGCGCGATTCACGCAAACACACCAAAAGAGCAAAACATTGCACACTTCGTTTAAATCAAAGCAACAACGAACCCTCCATCTCTCGACGCCGTTCCGACCAACGCTGGGCACTAGCAGCTACATGCCTCGGTCTCAAAGCACGCAGGCAGGCGCGGAACGCTCTTTACGTTCTTGGTAACATTTTCAAAACACGTTAGGAAAATGAACATATGGATGCTCGATCGCACGAGAAGGATATCCCGTGTTGAGGCGAGAGGGCCTAGTCTCAACATCAACAACTCCCTGTACATATCTATTCGCACATAGTGAAGATGATCGAGGGGCTGCCTTGAGGGTCAGAATTATATCTACTGGCCCGCGGGATTTTCCCTATTGGCCTGCTGACTAATCCGACATAACCTTATCCTCATGATTCTGCGCATGAGTCATTTATGTCATTTTTGCACTGTAAATCGACCTCGCTACTCACGTTCGAAATCTCGAGGGTACTATCACGTTTTCTTGCACTGTTGCTACTTCTTGCTCTGACAGCACTGCCTTGCGCCTGTTGCTATTAATATATCGCAAGTCAGCTGCTAATAGCTGCTGACAGCTGCTAACAGCTGCTATCATAGGAGTTGTTGTCAGCTACCTCTTGCCTCTGCCTCTGCCTCTTGCTGTGCCGCTGCCAGTAGTCTTGGTTGTAGCCCTCCTCCTTGCTGGTGGTTGTGCCTCTGGTGGTGATAGTGCGAGCTCGTCAAGGTCTCTATCGCTGTCGGTTGTGGTGTTGACAGTCGTCTTGGCATTAGCTGCTAAGCCCGTAAATTCCGATTGTTGATGCCTGAGACACTTTGTATGGTGCGCACGCCTAATTAATCTCATCGTCAGGCATCTATTACGGCAGTGGGTTAATGCCAACTCGCGACACATCAATAGTTTCTGTAGTGCCCTTACCAAAATGCTTTCCGCTTTCTTGCCCTGAACTTCGCTCGCCAACCACAACCTAATTACCTATAATCTAATTAAATAGACTACGGTATTATACTCAGCGTAGTCGAATTAGCTACTATACTCGTTCCGGACGGTTATTATTATTAAAATTAGCTGTGTCGCGCGGTGGCATTAACCGACCGTATCGCGCGGTGGGTTAATGCCAACTCGCGACACATTAATAATTTTTATAGTGCCCTTACTAAAATACTTCCCGCTTTCTTACCCTACCTTGCCTGATCTTCCGTCGCCAACCACAACCTAATTATTCATAACCTGATCAAATAGACTACGTTATTGTACTTAGTGTAGTCGAATCAGCTACTGTACTCGTTCCGGACGGTTGTTGTTACTAAAAAGAATACAGTGCGTTAATTTCGAAGTCTGGTGGAAGAAATTATTGATGTGTCGCGAGTTGGCATTAACCCACCGCAGTAATCTATGATTTCCCGGGCCAGTAAGGAAAATCCCGCGGGCCAGTAGATATAATTCTGACCCTGCCTTGAGCGGCTGCCTGAGGGATAAACCTTTTCCCAGTAGGACTTGCTGCTGCTTCCGGACAGACGCACATCACTCATAGGAGATAGACTGAAGTTCATACACAAGGTGCCAATACAGCATAAATTCAGTATGAAAGTCGGAGAACTTTCTCATCATATCGCGCGCGGTCCTAACTCACCAGCGGTCGGTACAAGCATTGAGCACTCCGCACGCACTCAGCCCGTTCCTCGCCATGTAGATGTCTCGGTAGCGGACCCCGCCATACCGCTCGCGTGCTCGCCGCTCCGATGACTAGTGCTTGTAGTTGCTCGCCGCTCCGATGACTAGTGCTTGTAGTTGCTCCCCCGCTCCTCGAACTTGATACGTTCTGACTCCCTCCTGGTGTTTTCAATGACGCAGAACCCTGGGCAGCATCATCCGCCTCCTAACCCCTCCACTAATTCACATCGGCGGTGGAGACGACAGTCGGTTGTGGTACGGCGCTTCAGCTACCTCGGAGACATGCTGTTGATCTTCCCGTTGTTTCTTGCGTCTCCTGACCAAGAAGAACGCGAGGAATCCGATGATCAAGACGCCGGCGACTCCACCCACTACGCCGCCTGCGATGGCGCCGGTATTTGTATTTGTGCTCTTCGTGCCATTGTCACTGCCAACGCCACTGTTGTTGCTGGTTGACGAGGGTAGTGGTTGTAGCGGAGTCGGAGTTGCCCTTGGCAATGCGCCGCCTGTACACAAGGACTTTAGAGACCGTGCTCCCTGGCCAAGATCGGTTTTGTTTGCGTCGGCGAGGTAGAATGTTCCGCGATCCCAGTCCGTTACGAGCAATTTCTGCATCATGAAAGGTTGACCTAGCTGGAGCGAATAGTAGTTCTCCTTGATGTCATCGATGGAGCCTGCCCAAAGCGCCTTCGTTTGGATATAAGATCTATTCGAGAACTCCAGGTTGCCTCTGTCGTTGTAATACTTGGGGTAGTCGAAGAGGTCCGTCGGAGGAATGGTCGTTCTTAAGCCGTTGGAAAGCGTGATTGTCAAGTTGCCTCCAGGCAACTGATAGTATTGATCGTAGCCACTTGTTTCGTTGTAGAAAGTGGAACCGGTGGCTACAACGAAATTCAGGTAGCTTTCGTCGGGCATATCGAGCCAGGGTCGGGCTGGCTCGAGCGTGGCTCGCATGGATGGTGTGTTTTTGGGCATGAGGTTGGTGATTTTGCCTGTGGATGCTTCCCAATCCATGCCTGTTATCTCAACATGAGGTCCAACGCCAAGCTCTTCGTTGATGTCGAATGATGTGAATGTACCAGCGACTCTGTCCTCATCGTACCCTCCTATCATCAGAAGTCCATCAACATCGTTCCGAGGGTCGCCAGGCCAAAGAGACCATTGCCTCGTTCCGATCATACAGCCGTTCAGAGCTGCTTCTAAAAGGGACGAATTCTTGCCTATACCGAGGCTGGATGGGGCGGTCGCTACACCAATCGATGCTGGTTAAGGATGAACAAGTTCAAAGCGGGGCGAATGTACTTACGGCCACCGTTGTAGCTCTCATAAGTTCCAAATGGAAACCCTGGTATCTCGAAAGGACCAATTCTCAGAAGGTCGTTGAACAGCAGATCTCGAGACCCATCACTTGGCCCGACCTCTCCAGGTGTTCCATTCCATGCAGCGGGGTCGCCCGTTACCAGGACACTGTCTGTGGGATCATAGACTCCGCCGTAGGGTGCGATACAAGAAGAGTTGCTCTTCGACCCACATCTGTCGATGTTCGTGAGGAAGGTATTGTTCTGGCTGACGACTGGGTACACGGAGAAAAGCTGATTCCCAATGCTCAATGCTATGCCTCTGGCCGTGGCTGATCCTTGAATTGATACTGGATTGTTCGTGATTGGGAGTTGTAACGGCTCGACGCCACTGAAGACGCAAGTCGAGAGCTCCATCTCTGTCGCTCTTCACTACATGTATCAACCAATATAGTGCAGCGACCAAACGAAAAGGATTAGTCCGGCAACAGACACATATCAAGCGCTCATGGATCCGAAGGCACTCCTGCTTCAAAAGAGAAGTCTAGACGAGCCACAGACGTACGCAAAAGGATGAGGTGCGCTTGCAGGATTGCAAACCGGGAGTGTTCCACGACGGGCTAGAAGGACATGCTCAAGGGTATGGCAAGTCGTTAACGAGCTGCGACCCACTTGGTCGTAGTCGGAGAAAAGCAAACATATTTGCCTGCACCATGACCTAGCCTGTAGCTACTCCGCGATATATACAACGGGCTTTTCAGGCCTCGGTTGGCGGGCAGCATCGCAACGAGGAAATCTGACCTTTCCGAGGAGCTAGGCTGTAGATGAGTATGGACGTCGTGCACTAAGGGAACCAGGTGAGAGAGACGAATGGATGTCCACCGTGCCTTCCGCACCGAGCTAAGTTGCACCGACTTCGTTGCGAGTTTGCCAGTCAAGGAATGTACCAGATATGTTCCGTCCCCAATGTGGAATGCTGATGCCAGTCCGCCATGCAGGGCGCCGCCAATTTGTCATGATCGCCCAACAGGTGAAAAGTGACACACGTAGCATAGCCTCCAGCAGGGAAGAAGCTCTGCACTACATCTCGTGTTCGGGCAAGTGGGCCAATCGTCTTTCTGAGGACTGTCCTTGAGTACAGGCTTGCAGCTTGTCCGACGGTGTCGGTCATCCAGAAAGAACCGCCATAGTGGCTGACCGTATGCAACTAGATGAACTAATTCCTCTGTGATACATTAGCAGCCACAAGACGGCTAGTCGCTCGGTCGTGGGAATGTGCTCGAACGACATGAAGAGGTAGATCCACGGTCAAGCTCAAGGGAGGCTCGATAGACGAGCCAAGATCTGGGGGCGGATACTACGGAGTATCAGTACGTCACAAGCTGCGTCTCTGCATAGATCGGGTTAACCCACATCCGTACTGGCAGAAAGAGTAAGGCACACTACTCACTTATCTTATCTGGAATGCCACCCCTCCTTCTCACAAACGCGAGGTTTTCACGACCATCATGAGGTTCTGCAGGCAAACCAGGCCCGCCATCGAAAGGTGTCTTCACATGTCACTGCACATCTGCAAGAACGACAGCCCAACAGCTGCATATTACCAACACAAATTGTTAGGGACAACAGGTCAAAGGAGCTTCCAACGCCAACGGTTGTATCAATGTACAAAGGTAACGACTATGGAAAGAATGCACCTTAGCTCGGCATTGAGTATCAAGTCATGGCATATGCCCAAATACAGGGTAGAAAGCTATGCTACTGAGCAAACCTGAAGCCATTGCTCCCAAATTCTCAGCAGTTTGCGGGCCGATCAGCAGACTCCTCGACCAGTCACCGCTCATGTTAGTATTGTTACAACCTAGCTGACCCCTTCTGCCCCAAGCCACTGCCCTTTCGCTTTACCTCGTCACCAGCCCTAGCTGCCCGCATTCCAGCGTCACTGGCCCATCAGTGTAATGCGCGGCGTTTTACTAGATCTGTAGCTCAGTAGGTTGTGGCCTGATGGCCTTACTGACAACAGAGCAGAATCGTATTGTCTATATAACAAAAGAGGGTCGGCACACGATGGGCATGCTAGAACTGGACGCGAGCATGATAGTCATTGCACTATGAAGTCACTGTGGAACACGACTTGCGGCTGCTCAACGATCATCTTTACCAGCTGTCTGCTCTTCACCACCTGCTCCGTCCAGCACGAGGCAAGACTCCCCCGAGATGTGGATACCCATTGCTTCCTCGTCGAGATGAGCACCGATGCCCAATAGCTCCTCCTTGACCCCCTCGCTGCTTCTGGTATGTGGATGGTCTCCTCCAGCAGGTGCTGCTGAAGCCGATCCTCGAGAGGTGCAAGTCGGTCTGCCCAGCACCTCAACTGAGGTAGTAGCATCAACGGAGCGCCCTGGATCTTGGTCAGAACGGTGCCGTAGTCCACGCATTGCGGATAGCTTGCCTGCAGAACGAGTCGACTCAATGTACTGGCACAAGCATGTGGAATTCTCTTTCATGTTTGTTGACTGAGTCTCTCTTGTGGACGTCATGATGTGAGAACACTGTATTCGATCATCAAGCACACCGAATTAGTGCTGTATATACAGAAGAGTAAGGCATGACAACCTGAGAGAAGCGTTGACTTATAAAAGATGGAACCGAGTGACATGGCCACAGATGAGCACATCCAGGACCTTGTTGAAGCGAATGCGAGTCAGCCTTGTTCGGTCAATGCTTGCTGCCGCCATGGTGCGCGTCGTCTGTCGCTATTGCAATCGCGTCGCTTCGACCGGCGCGGCACATGTCGAGTTCTCTCAGTCCTAACCAGGGCACCCAATCACATGCAGCATTCCTTCTAAGGAGTACAGGAAGCATGCCTTCATAGATGGGAATTATGCTGCAACTGATTGATCTCCAAGCGGAATAGTGAAGTGCATCTTCTGGGGTCATCGGCGAAACAGGCCCTCCGAACCCATAAACCGTGCCATTACGTGCGTGCTCGACCAGCTGGCGACGTAACGTAGGCCAAGTGACGAAGAGCTCGGAGCAGCAACCTAGTGGCGATGGCAAAACTTGCTAGTCAAGATCAGCATGAGAAGCAGCAGGGTGTTCATTAATCATATTGCTGGCCTCGAACGCCAACAACTCTATGTTCCTATGTACCTCAGACACCGTTCATGTTCTCGTCACATCATTCGTTTTGTCCTTCACTAGACTGATGAAGCACACAGTGTCCACAAAGTCATTCTATTCGCGGGCTTGCCTTTGCAAATGTATCGGCATCTCTGCACGACGAAGATGTTCCTGCTCATACTGCGACGCATATTCCGAAAACGCGGAGTTCTTATACATCGACAAGGACTCGTCTGGGACGGCACTGCTCGTTGCATCAATCCTGTCCGTTTCAATCTGAGCTAGACAGGCCCCAGATATTGTCTTGTGGCTGGTGTCAATGCCTCGGATCCAGAATGTGTGAAGAAATTCTTCCATGCACCTGTTCCTGAAACCGACATGGCCGGTTTCATCAATCGTCATAACAGCGTCAGCTAGATCGAGATACCTATCTGTTGAGAGCAGACCGTCTTTCGGATCTGCGTTTGCTTGTACCACGAGCCGTTGACGCCAATGCATAACAAGTGAAACAGCCGCGTCGAGCTCAACCTGTTTTAAAGGCCGCAAGCTACTCAACAGAAGCGAAAGGGCGCAACATATCTGGGAGAAGCTGTTTTGTTCACACCTTCTGAATGTCTTTTCGAGACTGTCGCGGCAGGCTTCAAAGTCGGCCTCTCGAACCAGGTCTTTGGAGCGCGCTGAATGCAGCGTTATCTTTTCTGCTGCATTTACTGGTACTGTATGTGTGCGTCGTATTTGGGTGCCAGAAGCAGTTTCGCGTGGGAATGGGTCTTGATTCGTCGCAGGCCTGAAGCATTTGGCGTCTTCTTGCGTTTTGATGGTCAAAGCTGATCTCGAGGACAAGTTGCAGATCCCTCGCCCAGCAACATGATTAGGGCTAAGGCGGCGCTGAAGGTCGGGTTGTCCTCGACTTTGCGCGCGTTCGCTTGTCGCATACAATCCCAATGTTGATGGCGAACTGGTGGTGCACGCGCTGGACATGGATGCTGTTTGTGTCAGGTTGGTACCCAAGTTTCGAAGTGCGTGCCCGACGTTGTAGCTATCAACAGGCCCCAAGCCACGCAACGAAACTTATAGGCCATGCAAGCATAAGCACGAGCCTATACCTAGGACGCGGCTGTGAGCGCAAGTGGTGTCAAGTATCACAAGACCACTTCATGCAACTGAAATCACCTCTGTCGCCTCGGTCGCCCTGAGGACGCCGAGGTCGCCTCGTGAACACCGAAGCGAATTCGCGACGCGGTTTGCTTTGACATGGCGATGAGCAAGTGGAACTTCGCTTTGCATCAATAATAGTCAGCCTCGTTGCTGCCCAAGATGATGCAAGTTTAATCTGGCAGCGGACATTTTACAGGGTACCCGCTTAGACGAGGGGTCATTCTGGTTGGCCACCTTGGCGAAACTATGCCAGACGTGGGTTTAGGCCCTTCGCCTTAGAGGGATGTGGTTACCCGCTTATTTCGTTCGAATAGTCTCTGCTTGTGCATCCTACTCGATGTTTCCTCTAACGGAACAGAGTCGTCTCTTCAAGAAGTCAAGGCGACCAGTGATGCGTCCCATATCTTCAACCCTTACATGCATTCAACTCGGCGAGCACTGGGCTTTGAACCTGAGGCGATCCGGTGAAGCAGATTTAGTCCGTCTTATTGACTCACTCTGTCTACCCAATCTTTAAAACTGGATCATGTATAGAATCACGCGAGTCGTCCGGTAGCTCTTACTCTGGGTGATGGTGTAAATCTATCTTGAAGACAACACGGAGTAGTAATTGCTCCGGGCTACGCACCACCGTCGGACGTCGTATCATGGTTTGCAGCTCTCCCTTAAACCGCAAAAGACACTTCACAAAATGCTCCGAGTGCCGGCGAAGCCGCAAGGCCTGTGAACCTCAAACTCGAGACTGGAACGACCGAAGAAAAGAGAAGTGTGATAGATGCCGAGTAACCGGTCAGGAGTGCGGCCCCTCAGTCAGAGCACCAGGCAAGTCATCAAAAGTCATGAAGACAAAATCGGCTCGAACAACTACCTACCATACGCCGTCACGGCCGATCGAGATCGAACAGTCTTATATAAAGTAGGTCCAGCCTGGCGTGATTTGCGACTATCACTAACCTCCAGTGCTAGACAAGACTGGTGGGTAGACCACGGTCTTAAGACGAGCCAAGCACTCGCACTAGTCATCGCACTACAGTTGATCATCCGCAGAAGATGGACAGAACTGCAAAGTTTACTGCCACTGGCAGCCTTCTTCGAGGGACTGGTGCCCTTACAAGCCAGGCTCGAGTTAATGTACACTCAGCTTCTAAATGAATCTCGACAAATTGTGGACCAGGCTATCTCCCGGACCGATATCGCGGACCCAGATGAACAGCGAACTTTACGAGTACTAGGAATCTTGCAGGCTGCTTACGACTGCCCGTTATGTGTGCCGGACCAGTCCAGTGACTCCGGAACATGGACACAGGATCTCAAGCCAGGAGTACGACCAGAGATTTTGATATCCTTGGATACCATGCTTTCAGACCGAGCCGGACTGTTTTCATGTGTGGCATTTATGTCAATGAGACCCAAGCCGGAGGTATTCAGAAGAGCTAATGACCGGCCCCACCATGAACCTCTTGACCAGCGTGTTCACAGGTATACTGAATGCGCGTCAGATGTTCAGATTGTCCTGACCTGTATTCCCGGTGACGAACCATCAGCCACAGAAGACAGCACCACGGAGGGAAGCACGCAAACTTGCCACTTCCCTGCAGCTCACATAGCCTGGTTGAATGGCGATCAGGATGCTGCACTCGAACTATGGAGAAGATCGGGTACCCGTAATCTCGACGTTGACATTGCCGGAACCACTCTGGCCCATCTTGCTGTAACGGACCGAAATCTAAATGCATTAAGGGATATGCACAAGCACGACCCACAGGCACTCAGCATTTCCACTAGGGACCGCCTGTGTTTGTCACTTTTACGAACGGCAACGATCATGGACGACCGGTTCAGTGTATCGTTACTACTTGGCTGTGGTGCCAAGACCGACAATATGCAGGAACTGTTTGATCTGGCAGTCAATGTGGGCAGTTCCACAGTAATAGGCCCCCTGCTTGAGACCAGACTTGTCCAGCCGCCCTTCACAGAGCATGTTAGGAAAGCGATATTGGGCCGCCACATTGATGTTGCACAGGCTTTGCTTCAACACCTGACACTGCTCGAGCATCATACTTGCGAAGGTATCAATATGCTCGCTGCTTTAGCTGAGAAAAATGACTACCACGAACTAGCATTCGACCTACGGAGCATTGAACAGGACTTCGCTACTCGGCACATGGGGTTGGAGGATTTAGCAGCAACCCAAGCACAATACCCGGATACGCCATCGCACGACGGATACAGCTATTCAGCCGATCTGGTGAAGAACGACTTTTGGACCGTGAGGACAGAAAGGCGATAGGTGACGCGAATCGCTTCTCTTTCGCCTAACGCTCAAGAACAGGATCACGCGAAGGTACGAAGGACTGGGTGGAAGTATAATATGAGTATTGTACAACTACTCATTGGACTTGTGAATAAGGAGTTCAGGAATCAGGATTAAGCGCCGATGCAGCACAGCATAGATCAGAATGGGGAGCGCTAGCTCAGGGACCATGACATTCCCAGGCGAAAAGGACTCAAGCTCTTTGGCAGCATGTATATTCTATGCACGATTGCTCGGCGGACGGATTGGTAGTATTTCTGAGTTTGACGGCGATGGTCGCCGAGAAGCACAAACCACGGTCGTGGAAGGCCATCAACCGAGTCATTCCTTCCCAATAGACCAAAAGATCATGCGAGTAGGAGAGCAAGTCCGAACACATTTATTGAGATAAACCAGGCTGCCGAGCAGACGACTATAAGGCTCAGGACATCTGACAGATCTGAGGTGATCTCGCTTGGCGGTTGAGCTTGATTGTATTAACGTGCTTAGCGTGGTCAGAAAGCTGTAAGTCGACATGATTTAGATCGACTCTCTTGATAACTTGCACTCCGAAATACCAGTCAGTGATTACAAATCTCCCAATATCGGAGGTCCATACGCTCTTGATGGATAGACCCTACGACAACCAATCTACGTGAGCAGAAGGCCGTACTACTCGAACGTCCCGATGTGCCGCGTATCAACCGCCATCGTCGCTATATCATCATGCCAAATCAGCTCTATCGTGAGCGAAGCGTGGCTGAGTTACGCTGCATTGTTTTCTATCGGGGACATCGTTGTTGACATTGGCAGGATGCCAGTGGCGCTTGCCGCGTGGATGATGATCAGCTCGCTCTTGCTTGGCTACAACACCTCTTAGCCTGCGATCTCTAGGGCAATAGCTTGCATGCGGCTGGCGATCTCCCTCCTGACGCCTCACTTTCGGTTCCAGTATGCCGGCTTACTATTTCCATCGACCGGATCCCAGACGCAATGTCATGTGACTCACTAGCCGAAACGAAAAGGGTCCGTGTGGACCAATCAAAGGACAGTCAGGAGATTAGTCGCTTGACTCCTTGATCATGCTTCTCAAACGTGTTGAATCAATCATGTCTCCAAGTCATGCGCTATATGAAGCAAGTGCATGACCCGCTCTTGCCTTGCGTCTCCTGAAAGCAAGAATGAGGTTATGACGGCTGGGCTGACCGCCTTGATAGGGTCCCAACACCAATCTTGATGCCTGACTTGTGCCCGAAATCGCGTCCAGTGATCCAGCTTGTCGCGTCCCTGAATGCTCTATGGTCCAAGCCTGTGGGATGATCCTCGCGCCGATCATGCAGGATTCTTTGCAGAAGGCGCAACCAGGCAAGGTGGAGTCGCGCTTGCTTACGCTTCTCCTAATATCTTGCGACGGCCTCTAGGCCAGAGGCAATGGATCACGCCGCACGGACTGAGCCTTTTCTTGCTGCTCAAGCGACCTAATGATCATGGGGGATACTAAATGCAACAGCAAAATGTCCTGATTGATACCCTGTGAAGCATTGTTTTTGAAGCCCTTTACACATTGCTCGTCACGCTTGTACAGCCATGGATCATATCTTACTACAATCGATGATGCCTCGTAGAACATCTCGGATACAGACACAGTTACCAGTTTTCAGGGATTCACCACGCCAGCAAATACCTAGTGGCCAAATGGTCACTTTCAGCTACTCGCTGCTCAACCGATATGGCAACCATTGGAAGTACTTCGACGACAACAGGTACCTTCCACGCTACTTTGAAACCGACCCATCAAAAGACACCCCAACGCACAACATCGAAGTCGCTGTCCAAGCACACCATCGCACGGTGTTAGACGGTCGATGCAACCCTCTTTTCGAAGCCGTTCAGTTCACATTGCATTGTGCTATCATGACGCAAGTTGGAAAGCATGCAGCTAGTCAGAAGGTCAGTAGCAACTCCGCCCAACGCCATCCACAACTATACCGGAGCACGCGCGCTAACATGGACCCGTGGCACAGATTTTACAATGTTCTGAAAGACGTAGGTGGTCAGACTTTGCATCATATCCGGACGACCACAACAGAGACAAAGGCTCTCCTGATTCTACTTGCTGCGTAACGGTTGCCTTCAATACCAGTGGGGTCAGACTGCCATCCTCGGAGATTTTCACTGGTTCAAGGTACATTACTGAGCATACCGCACTGAAAGACCAACACCTCGTCACCGGCAAGTGCAAGGTAAAGTACTGGATAACAGCCGAACTCATCCCGAACATCAGCACAGAAAACGTGCTGAATATACCTCAAATCACCAGCTGTCCTCTCGACCTCTCATTCCAGCCATCCGCGATAGATATTTCACCTGTCACTGCGACTGCCAAGCAGTCCACACGCCTGCGCTTCAGAGGAAGCTGCAACTCCGTCTTCGCGTACTGCGGGTACAGCAGATCTACCTCGCGCCAGCCTGCAGATATCTGCTTTAACGTTTCCCGGACGCCAGCGATACCGCTGACATGTCGTGGAACAAACGGCCAGCACGAATTCACTCTCCCAATAACCATGTCGATCACGATATCACCGCCTAGGTCCGCGGCCGACGCGACGCGTTCGACCCTTCTACGGCACCAGCTACTCCAGAAAGGGTTTGAAAGCATGGTCTCTCTCACAACACACTGGCATACCTTACAACACTTCAGCGCTGGTGCTGCGGCTACAGACCACACAATCACAAGCGACCTTTCACACCTCGTTGCCAAGGACATGAAGCTCGACTTCCCGCCCTTCTACGTATCAAAGAAACAACATGGAGACGAATACACCGCAACCACATACATCGACATCGCCGTGCCCGAAGCACTAGTATCCAATTGCTCATTCGACTCGAAGCTGCTGGAAATCTCTCACAACTTGAACCTGACGCTATCGACAGGAAAGCTCGAGGCAACTGTGCCGCTTCTGCCAGCCTATACAGCGAAGATGCAGATCGACTGTGCTCTGTCGTGACACGGAATAGCTTGACGCACATCCAACACTACAAACTCACGCTGGAAGATGACGCTGATCTCTCGCATATCATTCGATACAGAGTTCACCCGCTGGACAAGAGCACTCCGGAAACTAGTCTCGGAAATCCCTGACTCGTGCAGTCAGGAGCCCCCTCTGGACGCCAGTGCTGCCACTGCAAGCAGTGACAGGGTTGATCCTCCACAGAACAGGAGCCAAAGTCCTCCATGCGAAGCAATGGGACAGATATACCAAGCCTCGCTTGCATACTCGCCGAGGGACACATCAGTCGTGAATCGGAAGTGAACCAGTTCAGTTCAGTTCGGACTCGCCAACGATGTGTCCCTCTTTCCTGGTTCACATCTCCAAGCCAACGAGAAATCCAACGGCCGAGCCGTTCCACCCCCGAATCAAGTTCAAGATATCGCATCAGGAGGCATTCGAGCGAATGAAAAGAGGTCCGGCAATGACCTGGCCGACTCTGCCACGCGTAATAAGATAAGCAGCCAGGGCAAGCCTTACGGCGAAGCAAAGATGATGTGAGATATGGTCACCACACCAGCGGGATGTTACCATGAATGGGAGAAGTCGATACACTAGGTTGTGATCATCTCGGGGATGCTCAATCGGCATCAGCGAGGCGCAGACTATGCCACATGGGATCTAAATTGTAAGACATGGACGCTCAGCGGGCTTGCAGGCTCCGTGGACGAGCGTAATAGATAGAGCCCTTCGAGGGTCTCGATACGTTAGGACAATCGCGTTGACGGACGCAAGTAGCGGTACGGAGGCCATTGCCATGGTCGGTTCCATTCTTGCTTTGGTTAAGTTAACTGCCAGGCAACTCGGGACGAGATACAATAAAATACAGTACAATGATAACTGTGCACCCCACGGGCCAGAAGGAAGGGTGCCGCCACGCCATGCGTACTTGTGAACTAAATCGGGCGTTCAGTTCTTGATATTATTATTATTCTTCTTCTTCTTCTTCTTCTTCTTCTTCTTCATCCTCCTCATCGCCCTCGCCCTCCTCTTCATCCTCGTCCTCACTAACCTCCTCCCCAAGCTCTTTCAGCCTCTTCTTATCAGCAGCCCGCTTCGCTTCCAGATCCGCGAATACAACGAGTAGATCGTCGAGTTCAGTTTGTACATCCTTCTGTTTGGCTGCTGCGTCGCGGAGCTGCGAGAGGTCTTCTGGTGATATAGATGTATCGGGCCCTTTGGCCTTGGCCTTGGATTCGGCTTCGGCGGATGGATTGGCATTGGCGTCGTCCCTGGCCGATTTCAGTTCTTTCTTGATGTCTTCGAGCTCCTTTTGGACGGCTTTGGTCTCGGTTCTTGAGGCATCGAGTTGTTTCTTTGCTTCGTCGGCCTGGTTTTGCAGGGCTTTGTTTTCAGCCGCTGATTTCTGGTTTTCTGTCTGCGCGGTCTGGAGACTTGCTTCTGCCTTGGAGACGCGTTCTTCGGCAGTCGTGAGTTTGGATTGAAGCGCGGTGACTTCGTTGTGGGAGTTGTCCAGTGCTGATTTTGTATTGGACAGCTCCTGGTTCGTTTCGCCTAGTTGCTTCTGTAGAGCTGTGATTTCAGCTGTGCATTTCTCGGTTTCTGTCTGAGCTGTCTTGAGCGCTGTTTCCGCCTTCAGAGCGCGTTCCTCGGCAGCTGTGACTCTACCTTGGAGAGCGGCGGCTTCGTTTCGGGAGCCCTCCAGTGCTGATTTTGCGTGATTGGCGGCCTTCTCTGTTTCTACTTGCTGTTTGGCCAAGTTCTCTTTGTGCCGTGCTACTTCTCGTTCTAGAGAGTTGCGCCTTTGCTCGAGGTATTCCTTCTCAGCCTTTGATTGTCTGGTAGTTTGCTCTAGTGCTGTGGCGTGCTCCCGGCGTAGTTGTGCCAGCGTTGTTTCGTGGGTGCTACTCTGACGCGCAGAATCCTGCCGAATTGCACGAACCTCCTCTTCGTGGCTGTCTTGCAAGCTTTGGTTGATCTGCTTGATCCTGCCAGTCTCTACCCGGGTGGACGCTAGATCTGTCTGTGTCGTCTTCAACTCCGTTTCCAATTGTTCGATTTGTGCCCTCAAAGTGTCAAGGAGTTCTCGAGAAACACCACTTGTATTGAGTACTGCTTCAATGTCTGGGTCCCGGTCTATCGCTCTGAGAAAGCGACTAAAATTGTCCTTGAAAAAGTTGACAAAGGTCTGGTCAAAGTACACTTCTGGGAAACCAGTCTGGGACATGATAGGTAGCACCTCAAAATCTCGAATGAAGGGAGACTCGCGCAGCTTCGCGAGTCTATCGACGAAGACCTCTCTAGTCAGACGTTCTAATAGGACGCTATGTAGGGTTGCTCGTGGTATCGGTGAATCCTTGGTAGAGAACTCGTAGATGATGGTAAGAAGAAATGTGCATAAGCCTGCCACAAGAGGCATAGTAGGTGAAGAGACCTTCACCGCAGAGATGAGGCCTTGGATTGTGCTACCTTCCCCCAGCAGGTCGTCGACTGCAGCCGGATCCTCGAAAAGCCAAATGGAGAGAAGCATCAAGTAGCCAATCAAGGCTCGCTCGTGGTGGGCATATTGCACGCCAGCAACGACATTGCTGGTAATGCTTTGCACGAAAGTTACGACGTCATATTCGTCTTCGCCTTCGGTTTCGTTGTCGTTGTCAGATACTGTCAAGGCGAGTTCCTTACTCTCGGGATGATCAATGAGAAGATGTAGAAGCAGTACAGCTGCCATCCATCGCTGGTAGGGGTCTGGGTCGGCTCGAGGCGTCGGCGGCTCAAGGAGGACTGTGAGAATATTGGGCACAGCATCATCACCGCTCCTGTGTCCATCAATGGCTCGACGCAAGACATGACTTCGGATGCCGTTGTGACCATCAAAGAAGGCTTTGACACAATTGCAAGCAGCGAGCCGGATCTCGAAATATGGCGTGGCGGCTGAATCTAGGGTGAGCTCAAGAAGAGACTCAATGACATTCGACATGTCGACATTGGCCGGGGTGCTGGTGCCTGACTTGACGGAGCTTGTCTTAGGTGTTGCACGTCCATTGGTGATAGAAGCTTGTTGTCGAACAGCTGGCACAGCCAAGTCTCCGAAAGCGGCCTGCAAGGCTGGGTTGCCTCGTATAACAGCAGCACAGGTATCCAGCGCTCGGGCGCGAACGTTTGGACCGAAAGTCTGGTGGAAGGCAATCTGCAAGACGCGTTGCAGGACACCGCTTTTCCAGAAAGCGTCTTGCGACAGTGGTGTTCCTTGAGAACCTCTGACCAGGAATAATTGCAGCACGGTGAGCAGACCCCACAAATTCAGGTCGCGTTGTGGACGAGCCCACTCGGAGACACCGTCCGGGCTCTCCTCGTCTTTGATGACGTGAGTGAGCAGCTTAGCTACGCTTTTGACGCAGCCAATCTCTCTGAAATAGGCCTGGTTGGAGGTGTTGAGCTTCAACAAGTTGCTCAGCAATGACAGGCAGTCCTGGACAATGGTCGAACCGTGAGTCAGGCCTCCTTCAGCATCGATCAAGACGAAGAGGCGGTCAAAGGCATTCTCAAAAGCAACCAGCTTTTGCAGCTCAGGTGAAGTCGGGGTCAATGCAACAAGTAGCAGCAGAGCCTCATTCCTGACAGCCTCCCTTTTATCGTCCAGCACGGATGTAATCTGAGAGACACCAGCGAAGCCGACTTCTTGTATCTTTTGCGGACGTGCAGCAGTAACATGTGACAGGATCTGCAAAGCGTAGAGCCTCAGGTAGAAGTCAGATTTGTCGAGTAGGTGTAGCAATGCTGTGACGTTGTCGTCGCGCATAGTGAACTCATCGGCGAGCCACAAGGGGATGTCTTCTGAAGCTTCTGGACTGGAGGCATCGGGGTCAAAGAGCATGAGCAGAGTCTCGAGGGCGATTTTGAGGGTATCCGGATCCTCACCATCTCTTCTCAAGCCTGCAATGAGGTCTCGTAAAGCTCCTGAGGCAACGGAAGCAGGGTACTGCTTAGCAAAGCTGCGCAGACCGAGGATGGCATGTCTTCGATCTTCGAGTAAAGTTGCACTGGATAGGCGGTTGCTCAGAATGCTTATTGTGTCGGTGGCCGTCTGCTTCGCCGGGGCTTGTGATTCGAGGATGCGCAACATATTGAGATTTCCAGTTGAGTGCGGGTGTCCTCCTGCCGTCCTGACCGTGAGTGTGGGCGTGGGCGTGGGCGTGGGCGTGACCGTAGTCGAGGCTGAGTGATGTGCATCTTGTGCTTAGCTTAGCCGCATGGTGCGCATATAGATCGTATGTTAGAGTCTGGCTCCTCCAGGCACTTCAGATACTTCTTGCTGACTGCCACGTGTTCGAAGTCATGGGCATCATGGGGTGCTCCTGGCAACCTGGCGACCTGTACCCTTCAACATTTTGACAGTCGCAGACATCAAGGCATCAAGGCACCAACTGTTCGCGCATGCGGAGAAGTGGAAGGCACGCTGCCGCTCCTGCCAGTGGGCGTCGATCCTTTTAGCCTCTTTCACTCTTGCGCCTTCTACAAGCCCATCTCGAGTTCTCTTCCTCATGTTAGGCTTCCCTTCAGTCACATCATCATTCAATACACGTGCCAGGATTCACTGACGCATTCCAAGTAAACAACTACAGCTGTGTGCAGTCATTGCCCTGTCACGAGCGACCAGCGCTATTGGAGTCCTTCAAGAGAATCTGCAGGCAGTCGCTTGATGAAGTTGATATACGACGTTCTGCTATATCGCAAGTGCCAGTCTTCGTGCTAAATTTGGCCAACCGCCATCATGGGTGTCCCAGCGCTTTTCCGGTGGCTTACGAAGAAGTATCCAAAGGTGCGCAATCTCTACCTCAGAAACTAAATAAAAAGCTAACGATCCCTAGATCATCACACCCGTGGTCGAGGAGACTCCTTACGACATCGATGGTGTGAAATACCCTGTCGACACCACCAAGCCGAATCCAAATGGTGAGGAATTGCACAACCTCTATCTGGATTTTAACGGCATTGTCCATCCCTGTTCTCACCCTGAAAACAAACCTCCACCTGCCGACGAGAGCGAGATGATGATGGCCATCTTTGAGTACACTGAACGCGTTGTCAACATGGTCAGGCCCAGGAGACTGTTGTACATCGCTATTGACGGCGTTGCTCCACGTGCAAAGATGAACCAACAGCGCGCTCGCCGCTTTCGTTCGCAGATGGATGCCAAAGAGGCTGATGAAAAGAAGGCTGAACTCCAAGTCTTGCTCAGACAACAGCGTATCGCTCGAGGCGAACCCGAGGAAATAGATCAAATCATCAAGAAGACATGGGATAGCAATGTCATTACGCCTGGCACCCCTTTCATGTTCATTCTTGCTCAGTCCATCCGCTTCTGGTGCCAATGGAAACTCAACACAGACCCTGCATGGGCTGAGCTCAAAGTCATCATTTCTGACGCGAGTGTCCCCGGTGAAGGTGAGCACAAGATCATGCAGTTCATTCGTTCTCAGCGCTCAGTCCCCGAATATGATCCCAATACCAGACATGTCATGTATGGCCTGGATGCCGATCTGATCATGCTGGGCATTGCCACCCATGAGCCTCATTTCCGTGTCCTCAGAGAAGATGTTTCCTTCCAAGATGCAAAAGCGAAAACCTGCAGACTGTGTGGTCAACCAGGGCACTATGCAGAGAACTGTCGCGGCACTGCCAAAGAAAAGTCTGGAGACTTCGACGAGAAAGCCTCAAAACTCCCAGATCTCAAGCCGTTCGTCTTCTTGAACGTCCCCATTCTTCGTGAATATCTTGGTGCAGAGATGTATGTTCCAGGTCAAACTTTTCGCTTTGATCTCGAACGTGCTCTCGACGATTGGGTTTTCATGTGTTTCTTCGTCGGCAACGACTTCTTGCCACATTTGCCTTCCCTTGATATCCACGAAGACGGAATTGACAAGCTTATTGCAATCTGGAGAGACAATGTGCCAATCATGGGCGGCTATCTGACCTGCGATGGCGACGTCGATCTCGCTCGTGCTCAAGTCATTCTGGAGGGCCTCGCCAAGCAGGAGGATGCAATCTTCAGAAAAAGACGTGAGAATGATGAACGACGAGAACGAAACCAGGAGCGACGAAAAAGACAGGACGAACAGCGTGAGCAGCGGGAGAATCGCAATGCCAAGCAACGAAGAAGTTCGCCAGATTACTCAAAAGGCGCCAGCAGTTTACCAGAATCCGCTATCAACTACAACATGGTAGTAAACCGAGGAGCAGCCGAAAAAGCAATCGCATCCAACAAAAGTGCTGCGGCTGTTCTCAAGGAGAAAATGCTAGCCCAACAGAACGGTACCCCAACCAAAGATACAGCCAATCCTACGGATCCCACGCCAGCCGAGACGTCGCCATCTGCATTGGGCAAGCGGAAAGCAGAGCTCATGGCAGATGGCAACGAAGACACCGAGTCAGACATTGGCACCCCTGGAAGAAGTACACCAGTCAAGGATGAGCCGGTCAAGAAGTTCGACCCTGATAACCCACCTCCTGACACTGTCAGGCTCTGGGAAGATGGATACGCCGACCGTTATTATGAGCAAAAGTTTCACGTCAGTCCCACAGATATCGAATTCCGCAGAAAAGTTGCGAATGCGTATGTGGAGGGCTTGGCCTGGGTCCTGCTCTACTACTTCCAGGGTTGTCCATCATGGACCTGGTATTATCCTTACCACTACGCACCTTTCGCAGCTGATTTCGCCGATATCGACAAGTTGAACATCAAGTTCGACAAAGGCAAACCGTTCAAGCCCTACGAGCAACTTATGGGGGTGCTGCCCGCCTCGTCAAATCATGCTATACCAAAGCCCTTCCACCCATTGATGACAGAGCCTGATTCTGACATCATCGACTTTTACCCAGAGGATTTCGGTCTTGACATGAATGGCAAGAAACAATCGTGGAAAGCAATTGTCCTACTTCCTTTTATTGATGAGAAGCGTCTCTTAGCTGCAATGGCTACGAAGTACCCAGAGCTCACTGAAGACGAGCACATGCGAAACGAGCTAGGCAACGAAGCTCTTATCGTCTCGGACAAGCATCCTCTATATGAAGACCTCGCGATGGAGTTCTACTCGAAGAAGAAGTCGAAGGTCGACGGACCGAAAGAGGTCAAGTTGAACATGCGGAAGGCACGAGTCGCAGGTCAAACATCGAAGAACGAGAATTTCCTTCCGCATATGGATCTCCGAGGACCAGAGGAGGATATCACGCTGGATCCCCCTGTAGACGACGACAGCACGATGATGGTCCACTATTACATGCCGCCAAAGACCCACGTCCATAAGTCTATGCTGTTCCCGGGCGTTGTACTTCCACCGCCAGTTCTCGACAACGCTGATATCGCGATCCTGAAGTCCAAGGCACGAAACTCGGGTCGTGACTTTGGCGGCGCCCCTCTGTACGACAACTCAAGACGGGACCCAATGGCCGATGCTCAGTTCCGCCAACAGCGAGTTAATTATGCTGCAGATCGACGACCACCGCCACAGAACAACGGCAGGAACGGTGGATACGCACCACCGCCTCCACCACCTGATCCAAGAACTCTTGACCCTAGCAATCCGTTCGCAGCATTCCTCGACCCTAAATTTGCACCAGGGATGCCAGGCGGCCGCATCCCGCTACCACCAGTGCCACCACCCCAAGGTCGTGGTCCTCAGCAATATGGCAACGGTGGCTACGACCAACGGGTTGATAGAGGCGGATATGGTGGACAGGATCAATATGCTCCTGCTCAACATGGGGGCTATCAGCAACCGCAGTATCCGCCTCAGCAAGCAGGGCAGCATGACAACCGTGGACGGCAAGACGGTTACAACCGAGGTGGTGGATACCAGAATGGAGGCAAACAGGCTTATCCTCAGCAGAACCAGGGATACTACCAGGGCAGTGGACAGGGACAGAACGGCTATGGCAGGAGATAGTCCAACTAGTTGTAGTAAGAAATGGATTGACTCGTAAGACAAGCCGGCGAGCAGCGTGGCTTCGGCATAGTGGTAAAAGAGAATAGAAGCTGCACCGAGCCTCCACATATACATTACACTGTAACGAATGAGAGCAGTAAGCAAGTGCAAGCTCCTCAACATACATGAGCGAACACTTTAACGTTGCCTTAACTTCCGCATGACCGTGTCTGCACGTTACTGTAGATTTTACTCCTTTTCCACTTGCGCCTCGACCTGTCCTTGCCTTCCGGACACTGAAATGCAAAGCTCGTCCTTACGGTATGTGCCAGCTACTACGTGCGCCTCAGATCTATGGCGCTATCTGAAATTGTATCCTGATGTTGCGCTTACTCACTTACCCAACGTATTAGTCAATTCGTCGTCTTGTACAAAGAAAATGCAAAAAGAAGTTGCGATGAGCATGGGACTATGAATGACTAGTCAGTACCGCAGTTTTGCTACGGCTCATCAGAATTTCACGAACCTCGAACCCACAGCCTTTGCCAGTCTGGTTCACGCCGTCCAGGTAAGATACCCAGAACACCGGAAAGCAACGCGCTACCATTGCGCCAACCCTGAAACAACGTATCAGTAAACCTGTGATGGTATGACTAGCGTTGGACCGAGGGGGGCTTACCACCAGGTCGAAATCTGTGTGCGATTTGAAGCACAAGATCGTGGGAACATTGTACATATTGCTGCGGACTGTTGGGGAGTGAAGGGGAAAAGGAGGGGTACCGATCGGCCTGGGCTCAGCGGTGGGAGTACAGCCACCCCCGCAGGGCCAAGAACAAACGAAACGGTACGGTAAGGGAAAGGGAGGCTGCATGTGACCAATGTGATGTGGAAAGGGGCCGGGACCCGGGTCGGAGTTCAGAAAAAGTCCGTGATCCACAGATCTCAGTCAACGCGCTCATTATCCCCTCTTGTCAAAGTCGCAAGCACTACCACTGTAAGTTAGAGGACGTGCTCTTCGCCCACAGTAGTATGTGCTTCGAAGATGTTCAGTCAGCGTGAAGAGCCGGCGTTGCTTGGACCGAAGTGCGCTAGACAACGGCTGAGACTAGACATTCTGTCAGTTTTCGATTGTCATGACTCGGTCCGACGCCACAAGTTACTTACCACTCCTCTGTTTGACAGTCTGACAGCTTGTGGATAACCGTACGTCGGGGAATTGAATGCCATCTCTACATCTTCTCTACGATAATATCTTGCAGCAACTAGAATTCCACGTATACACGGTCATCGCTAGCCCTGGCTGTGTGTACAATTGTCTCTGGCGGGGTTGTGGCTGTTTGCAATGGAGAGGAATCAGTAGCTACACTGCTACAAGGAAGGAGCCTACTACGGTGAGCCTTCCACGCAGGTGCGGCAACACTACCCGGAGTGAAAAGGAAAGCTGTGTGCGGCGACTGTGACCCCGAGATAAGTGCTGGATGGTCAGGGGGAGGTGATCGAATGGACGAACACGGGCCTTGATGAGCTCAAGAAAGACCTGAAAGTACCTAGTGAACAGCAATAGAGGTATAAATATGCATTCATGCTAACGCGGGACCGCACACCAAGTCTCGATAGGTGCGATATTAGGTATTAAGGATGTGACCTAGGAAGAATGCCACTTCTCATATCATTCCTCCTATTTACTGGCGTATCTTCGTGGCTTGATGGTGCTCTCTTCGATCACAACGCGTACATAAGTCAAGACTCTGCACCAATGCCGACCGTGATTTGCTTTTGTGACTACTCCGCTTACGCCGTCGGCCTTATGGCCCAATGCTACCCTTTCCGGATCATGACTTTACCATGTTCTCGTGTCTTTCCATGTTCATCGTTTTATTCGAGTCGTTATCGATAGCATGCAGTCGTGGTGCTTACAGGTTCTGCGATGCCATGTGCAAAGCTGGCCAGGCTTGGCTCTCACATGTCCCAATTCTCTCCAAACATCGTTTCGTCATGGGTACTAGTCCTTTGAATACCGGACATCCTATTCCCGGCCATGCTCTGATTGGTTCGTGACCTTGATAGCGTATTGTTATCGTCGTTGAATTCTCCTTCCCTCCCAGCGTACTGCTGTTCGAGTGCACTATCGTCGACGAATGTGAAACCTTTGAAGGCGTTCTGCATTGTCGGCGACAATGGTGTTGAGCCAGGGACTGCTCCTTGCGTAAGTGCTTGGGCTCGTGCGTTTAGCGATGAAGAATTATTTAGGGCATTGGTGAATTCTGGATCGAAATGTGAGGTGTCGACCATTGAAGTAAGCTTGGGTTTGAATGGTGGCACGAGGTTCTTCTTTCCAAGTGCCTGCCAGTCAATATCTGCGAAGAAGGCATGCTCGATGAGCTCATCGGCATCCCTGTTTGCACCCAGGCGGTGCCTTGGGTTTCTATTCAGTAGTCCCTTGACGAAGTTGCGACCCTCGGTGGAGAGCGCATCTCGTGGAAACCTGACTTTGCCGAAAGCAATGTTCTTGTACATTTGTTGTGTGTCTTCCGCGTAGAATGGTGACCACCCGCAACACATCTCGAAGACCAGTACGCCGAGAGACCAGAAATCAACCATCTTTGTGTACCCTTGTTCGTCAAGAAGTACTTCTGGCGCCAGATACTCGGTCGTCCCGCAGAAGGTGTTCGTTGTGTCGTTCTGTGTCAGGTTCGCCTTCGATAGACCGAAATCGCAAAGGGCAATGTGACCGTTTGCATCTAGCAAAATGTTCTCCGGCTTCAGGTCTCGGTAGACAATATCGTGTTCATGAAGGTGTTTTAGAGCTAGGATAAGTTCTGCAATATAGAACTTCGCTCTATCCTCCTTGAATCTGCCTTCTTTCTGCAAGTGCCAGAATAGCTCACCGCCTGACATGAAGTCCGTGACCAGATACAGATCTGTTGGTGTCTGGAAGGAGAACTTAAGACCGACAATAAATGGCGAGTCTGTCATGGCTGTTCTCACGAGGATATTTCTCTCGCCCAATGTATGTGCAATCTCCTTCTTCTGTATAATGACCTTCTTGGAGAGGACTTTCATGGCGTATATTCGACCAGTGTCCTTTTTGCGGACTTGATAGACCTGGCCGAAAGTGCCTTTCCCAACAAGTTTGAGGATCTGAAAGTCGTTTGGCCCATAGGTCTTCTTGTCGACCTTGGAGAACTGCAATTTGACCAATATTTCTCCCGTGATGTGAGAGTCCTCGGGCGCCCTAGAGACAAGAGGCATCCACCTTTCGGCGACTGTACTGAGCTCGTTTATCTGGACTCGTGTCCGAACATGACCAAGGAATATGTCTTCTGAGGAGCCCGGGCGTTTGTCGTACACTGATATGTCGAGCTCGGAATGTTCGCCGACGACGTCACTGTTCAACATCAGTACTCGCGTCAGGGCAAGAGCAGGTTCGAATCTACTCACAATGTAGCTTCATGATCCCAATGAGGGTCTGTTACTTTATCCATACCTCGATCGCCGTCTTGTCCGTTGGTGCTGCTCTGACGGCTTCTCATTGGGACCGCCATGGGTCTGCCCATATCACTATCCGTCCTTCTGATGGGAACGGAAGACAGGCTTGGTGGGGGCTGTTTCTTATCTGCGTTGTCGACATCCATGCGATCCTGTCGAGGACCTTGCGAAACAAATTCGTTCCACTCGAAGACGCACACGCAGTAGGGTTCGACTGATGGCCTTAAACCACGACCTTCGGCTATTCTTACAGCCAGTTTCCCTCTGGGCGCACCGGTCGGCAAGGACTCGCTTTGTCTCGCCGAGGATGCGGTCAGACCGCTGCTCGCACCATCGTCCGACGTCGTTGCGCTAACGTTCGATCGAGGCGACCGTGGACCGGGGGCTTGCCCATCGTGGGACAAGGCTCTTGGGGTAAGAGGAGGAGTGTTCTTTTCACGCGACTCCGAAGCCGCGTCCAAAGTCAGCTTGTTTAGTTCTTTGACAGAAGTGGAAGAAGCAGGATTCTCAGGCAGTGGGGGAGATGCAGGACTAGTGTTTTGTGAAGATTGTGGAGATGAAGTGGGGTTGGAGAAATGAGCAGCAGCAACAGAATTCCTGGATACACTCGAAGTCGGTAGAGACTGGTGGCGTTGTGCTTTGGAAGAAAAGGTGGTCTTAGGTCTCACAAAATTCCTCAAAGCTTGAGTTATTGATGCGAGACCTCCATCAGCCAGCGGACCACCGTTCTCGGCGGCTTGGCCGTCCCCAGGAACCTCGTAAGGATCTGAGGAGATGGGGGTTTGTGGCTGATCGGAGCCTGCCCGCTTCTGGGGTCTTTCAGGCGTAGAGTAGCTCATATCTCCCGAAGTGGGCGGGGTATCGTGGACTTGATCACGATCGACTTCTACCAGAGAGTCTAGTGAGCCGGCAGAAGCACGTCGGCTCGATTGGGGTTGGCTGTCGGAGCGCACATGTTTCGAGGGGTAACTTGCAATACTAGGATCGACGGAAGGGGTTGTGACGGCTGGGGTATCGGTGGTAGGTACTTTTGAGAAGGCCTGGCTACCCACCTGTCCAAAATAGCCCGGCGATATTCCCGGCATCCTCTTGTCTTGAAAGTCTGGGCGCGGTGTTTCGACACCAGAGGGGGTAGGGGCGCCGGAGAGGAGGTTTTCGCGCATCTGGTCTTCGCTATGCCTGGCATTACTGGCGGAAAGTTAGTACTCTGCAACAGCAACCATTTGGAATGCGCGCAAAAAGCTGGCAATTGACCGTGCATGGCCTTCACGGTGCTAGAAAATGCTGATGCTGATAGATTTCACAGATACACGGTCGAATTGAGATTTGATTTCAATTGCTAGCAGCTGTATCACAATGCTTGGTCTTTCTGAGCGCGGATAGAAGTGATAGACGTACTTTTGAGCCATTGCCTGCCTCAGCAAGTCGGCGGCGGTGTGTGGGTTCACGCCGGCCTGCGCCATGATGTACTAGACTCAGGCGAAGTTGAAGATGAAGATGGCAGCTGCGGCGGATTTGTGTGTGGCGAGCTCTTCACGAGCAGCACATCTGCTGCAGTCGGGCAGGTGGGCAGTCGTCTTCTGGCCTCCCTCTTCAACTCGTTACCGCGGGGTTCAGCAATTAGAGCTCAAAATGTGGTTGTGGAGGTTGGGAGAGTCGGCAAGTCTTGCGTCTTCCTTCGGACTAAGGCTTGTTGAAAGTAACTCGGGATACGTCGTGACTCGTTTGGAGAAGCAAGGCCGATCGGGATGACGTCTGTTTCACGCGCCTGTCAATGGAGATTCTGCAAGGGTCGCTCGCTTTTGGCTACTCGAACATGCGTGTATGCGAAAGTCGACAAGAGGATGAACAATCCAAGACATTGACTTAGATGGAGGCAAATCCAGTCAGTGCAAGTCTGAGCAGAACTTTACCTGCATGACTTATGCTTTTAGCTGGGATGTGTAAAGCCTGTGTGAAAATCATAAAGCCCTTCGGTCGGGCAAAATCGAAACCTGAAAATGCTTAGTGCGGGAAGGCGCAAAACGCGAGAATGCCCGTCGCCCAATGACCGCTGAGTATGCCACAAATTTTGGTTGACTTTTAGCTTTTCCAGCAGCCCCAAGGAAACGCCATGAGCAAGCACGCATCTCTATTCAATTATACGATGCATGCACCTCCCGGCAGGCGTACAGAAGCTGCTGTCTGGCACGCCTCGTGAGCCTTGTACCACCCACCACTTGCTTCAGAAGACCAATAGATCACCATACCAGCCACATGGACGACTTGTTCTCCTTGTGTCCTGCTGATACGACCGATGACCGATACTTGTTTACCATCGATGGCACCATTCAAGCCCTGTCCAAATTTATGTGGCCCCATAAGACTCGCTTGCCATTCATAAGCCAGCTGCCCGTGATCACGTGATTGTTGGTCTCTGATGAGTCATCAAGAAAGCATGTATCTTACCACGTGACAGTTAGAGCTAAGCCATACAGTAAAGGGGCAGCTATGCAATGGGAATGCCGCGAAGCTGTGCACAGGCTCGAGCGTGGCTAAGCAGCTGGATGCACCCAATATCCACTCATATCATTGTTGCTACTGAAGATATTTGTTGTTGCGCGTTCCGAAGTGCCGTCGGCAAGGACCGCAATCTCTGCAGTATTGTTCCGCCGGCTTTGGCAACTCATCGCTCTTTTACCTGGCAACGCCCTCATCATGGCTGGCCCTTTTGGTCTCGACAATCTCCTGTTGGAGATGTTCAAGGTCGCGTGGTTGGTAGCTATCCTTGCTGTGACCAACCACGATCCATGGCGCTTGCTCAAAGAGAGCGTTCATCTCCTCAAGTGGTCGGCGCGCAGTTTCAGGCAGAATAGCCCAGAAGAAGAGGGCGTTGGTCAAGTTGCATATCACGAACAAGTAATAGTACTTCCAGCCTATGTTTTTCATCGCGATAGGAGTAACTTGGCCCTGAGAAGACTGTTAGCAGAGGTACGTAGCGGGAGCAGGGACGACTCACAATCAGAGTGTTGAAGGCAAATGAAGTCATGGTAGCCAGTGAGACACCTTTCGATCGAGTTCTGGTATCAAATATCTCCGCCGGTATGATCCACGACAGTGGTCCACAGGTGCATGAGAATGAGAAATTGTCTGCCTCCCGGTTAGCCATCGTTCAATCACACCCAGATACGGGTACTCACAAAGCCAGGTCATTATAATGAATCCCCACTGCGCCCCGATGTTGGTCGACACTCCCGGAGGAAACTTAGCCAGAAGAATGGTTGCGATGATGAAGGTGACCATGTTGCCCAAGTTACCAAGAATCAGAGGCCAGCGACGACCAGTCTTGTCAATGAACAAGATGGTGCAGAACTGTCCGATGAGCGCGATGATGCTGTTGATGCCCTGGTATTTGAGTGTATTGTCGCCAGAAATGCCGATCTGCCCATAAATGGTAACTGAGTAATATTGTATGGCGCTCACCCCGGTCATCTGTATTGAGGCTTGTAGCGCACAGGCGATGAGGAGGCGGCGGAAAGCTGTTTTGGACCGGAAAAGTTCCATATAGGATTTTGCCTCGTGCTCGTGCTCATAGGTAATGGACTGCTGGATCTGTTCGTACTCAGCAAGCACAAAGGGGTCGTTCAGGTTGCCATGCGCATGCAACTTTGCCAGCGTTCGGTGGCCTTCCTCCGTCTTGCCGTGGTCAATGAGCCATCTGTATTTCGTCAGGACCAGCTCAGCAAGGGGGGGGATTTAACGGAACCTACCTTGGTGATTCCGGGAACAACATGATCAGGGCTGTCAGAAAGAGGGCAGGCACTATCTGGAGTGCAAGCGGCACTCTCCATTGAGCACTGCTGGTTTTCAAATTCACGTAGGTGGCCCAGGATACCCAAGCTGCGATGAGAGCACCGACGCCCAGCATGAACTGCTGCAGGGCAGTGACACGTCCTCGGATGCTAGGGTGAGCCAGCTCGGCTTGATACCTAGTTCGGTCAGTGAGGGGAGCATTACGAGGCGCTTGAGGACACTTACAGAGGAATGATCATGACCAAGAAGCCAACACCAAGTCCAGCCAAGAACCGACCGGACCACAAGTATCCGACATTTTCAGCACCTGTTTGCAAGGCACCACCAAGGATAAAAATGGCACCTCCAACAACGATAGTCATTCTCCTTCCCAGATAGTCGCCAGAGGGTCCACCAAACATTGCTCCAAAGAAAGCACCGGTTGTGAACATCGACACGACAAGACCGGTGTCAACATCGTTTAGATTGAACTTCGCTTTGAAGGTGTCTGCAGCGACGACTTCGGCGATGACTCCGAGGTCATAACCGAAGAGGAAGGAACCGAGAGAGGCAAAGACACTAACGAGGAACTGATACCACTTGGGAGGGAGCGCCATGTTGATGATGTTGCGGCGTGCGAGTGAGGATAGAAGTGATGATTCGGAAGGCAAGGGCAACGGCCAGGAGGACAGCTAATATAGCTGTTGCTCGAAGCTGGATGTCTGCTCGAGCACTTTCACAGCAACGACCACTGATGAAGCGGCGAAGCGTGCCTCGCACGGAAAGCCCACATCTTATACATGATGCAGCACCTGTGCGTACGCCGTACGACAGCGCACCTCTAGCTTCTCCGCGATCCTTCTAGTGTATTTCGCTTCGATGAGCACGCGCACAATCGGTAGCGGCCAAACTGTGTCCCTGCCTATCAGAACATGGAGATGTGGAGGTAGATCGTCCACCTCCGGATACTACTCACGCTCTGACCGGGGATCACCCATATCAATTCCGGGAGAGCAGCGGCCGAACTTCCCTATTGGTACAAACTGCGGACGCCAGTGACCACTAGCTTGATCGGTCCTTCCCCCTCCGGAGTGCATACCTCGCGTGCGTTTCAGACAAACTTCGGTAGGATACCTGCCACACTCATGTGCATGGGATATCCAGGTAGGTCGCGTATACCTAGACGACGTGCACCTGTAAGTCTTGCCGAACTGAACCATAGCCCAGATCAGCCAGAGTCGCGTTGATCATCGTCTTTTGCAAAAGTAATTAGCCCGGAAAACACTTTGGCAAACCATATTGTCCTTATCGGTCCTTAAAGAACTAAATGTTTACTAGCTAATTATTCCTTCTTACTTGGTGAGCCTTAACAAAATTGGGAAATTGTTATTGTTCTACTAATATCTAATACCTATAAGCCTCCGAAGAGAGATAAAGCGGTGCGTGTACCAACTAAATATTTAGTTTTTCGAGGATCGACGAGGACGAAGAGGTTTGCCAAGATATCTATCGGCTAGTTACTTTTGCAAAAGACGATATTGGGACGTCGCGCATGGAGAACGCAATATTGTATACTCACTGGCGCAAACCTTAGCAGCATGACAGATACACCAAGCACGTAGCTCTCGGAGCACTACCCAAAAGCACACATAACCAGGAGCCGAGCAGTGGAACAGATGGACACCACATGATGCACAAAGGCTTTGCAGCTCCATCAAGCACGACAGAAGCGCATCACAACCCACTCTCACGAACATCGGCGCCACGAACATCAACGCCCACCAAGTAACTCATTCATCAACACCATCACCAAGCACCACACCCCATTACTCACCAAGCAACACACCCCATTACTCACCAAGCAACACACCCCATTACTCACCAAGCACCACACCCAATACTCACCACCCAAAATGGCACCCCAAACAGCATCCATCCACGTCTTCCCCTCCCACCGCCTCAACCCAATCAACCGCGCCATCTACTCCGGCTTCACCGAACACATGGGCCGCTGCATCTACGGCGGCATCTACGACCCCACCAACTCCGACAAATCCCTCTTGACCCCCGAAGCCCTCCGCAAAGACATCATCTCAACCCTCCAACCCCTCGACGTCCCCATCTTCCGCTACCCTGGCGGGAACTTCACAGCAACCTACCACTGGCAGGACGGCATCGGCCCCGTCGAACACCGCCCCAAACGCCTCAACCTCGCATGGGGCGGCCAAATCGAGACCAACGAATTCGGCACCAACGAATTCATCGTCTGGTGCCGCGACCACATGCACGCGGAGCCCTACCTGTGTCTGAACATGGGCACAGGTACACTCGTCGACGCGCTAGCCTGGATCGAGTACTGCAACGCCACGGGCGACTCTTACCACGCCAAGCTCCGCCGCGAGCACACCGGGCACGACCGACCGCACAACGTCAAGTACTGGGGCCTCGGCAACGAGGTGTGGGGCCCCTGGCAGATCGCGCAGACGAGCGACCCGAAGATCTACGCTGAGACGGCGATGCAGTGGGCCAAGGCGATCAAGCTGCTTGACCCGGAGATCAAACTGGTTCTGTGCGGGAGCGATGGCATGCAACAGTGGGATTGGGAGGTGATTCGGCGGTGCATGCAGCCGGCGACGATGTCTGATCTGGGCGTGAACCAGCCGCCGCTGATCGATTACGTGAGTATACATATGTACACGGCTAGCGAGGACCACTACGAGAACGTGTTCGCGCCGTTGGCGGCGGAGCGCGCGATCGAGACGACGAGTTGCTTGATTGATCTTGCGTGTGTGGAGAACAAGGTGCCGATGGCGCAGCTGAGGCCTACGATCTGCTTCGACGAGTGGAACGTGTGGGATCCGAAGCGAGCTGTGGGGAGCACGGGTGCGGAAGAGAGGTATACGCTTTCCGACGCGCTGGCTGTGGCCGTCTGGCTGAATGTGTTCGTGCGGCAGAGCGAACGCGTGAGCATGGCATGCATCGCGCAGAGCGTGAACGTCATCAGTCCGCTGATGACGACGAGAGACGGCATCGTAAAGCAGACGAGCTGGTGGGTCTATGAGCTGTTCTGCCGGTTCATGAAGGGTCACAGGGTCAATTTCGTGGTGGACTGTGAGACGTATCAGGGAAGTACGAAGCCAGATTGGTTGAGAGACGCTCGCGGCACGAAAATGCGCTGGCTTGATGTCAGCGCGTGTACGACTGATGATGGCTATTGTGTCGTCTGTGTCGTAAATGTACACAAGGAGCAAGACATCCAGGCAGACTTTGGTGGTGTCCCTAGCGCAACTGAGGTTGAAGTCTACACCGTGACTGGCGAGAACATCGATGTGAACAATATGGATGGAGAAGAAAAGGTGCAGGTAAAGGAGTCGAAGTGGAAAGCAGAGCAGATGTACGCGTTCCCCAAGCACTCATTCACGATGTTGCGTTGGAAGGTTTGAGCTCGCTCGATCGATTGCAAAAAGGGGTTTCAGTCTGAGGTTGGGTGCTATTCGGCAATGCTAATGGCTTTCTAGGACAAGCTTGTGGTTATCACGTAGATGCTTTTCCGCTGCTCGCCGGGTCTTGTGGTTTATACGACCGACAAGCGCAGGACTAGATGCGACGACCTAGCTTATAATTAAGTTACTGGTGTCACCTCTCCGGACGGCCAGCAGCTCCACCCACGAACGTGCCGTCTCACATGTCATGCTGACCTCGCACCATATCAAGCTACTCAATGCAGGTCTATACACAAGTTAGACAAAGCAGCATTCTTCAAAAAGAGGAGATGGAAGATGCCAAGAGAGCTGGATGATGGGGCACAAGCACGACCCTTATGCTTTGAAATCTAAGATGACTGAGACCATTTAAGATAGAGCCTGGATGCTGTCATATTACACCTTCAGCCACCTGGTTATGTTTGCACATCGCACAGCCCAACGTCAGAACCACTCTTGTAGTCGACTCTCGAGCAATTCAATCCTTCGACAGCCCCCAGCTGAAATCTGAAGAGCAACCTCTTAGGAGAGCTCCAGACCACCTTATCCCAAATGAACCGGGAGACTATGGGAGGCATCAACCTTGCGCAAGATCAGATAGTAAGTGTTTGAACGGCTGTTTGGCTTTTGTCCGCAGATACCTGAATAGTAACGCCTAAGCCGACCAACCGGCGCCGATGGTAGTCGTTCACACCTTTGACCGAAGCATGCTGCATATCGACAACTTCACTGCAACCCGCTTGAACTCCCTACAGAGTCCCCCGTCACCCAGCTGTCATCTGTGTTGTCAGCACCAGGAAGCTCAGGATACTCAATAACCATCGCGCAATCTGACAATCTCACGCCCTTCCTTTCAGCTTCACAAGTCTCTCTTCGTAGCGGCGACACACTCCCGATATGATCCTTGAATTGTGGCAACAGCAACTTGCAGTCAGCCTCTTGCTCCCACTTCCATAACGCTGGGGCCGGATCCCACTTCACGCACTTGTACTCGATCTGCTTGATGTTGGGCGCAGGGAGCCATCTGTATCCTCCAGATTGTCCTTCGGATGTCGCTTTGTGATCAGCTGGGTACCGTGCTCCAAAAGTCGTTTCGATCCAATTCTGACCTTCGATTTGGATGGCAACTCCATCGAACTTGACGACTTTCTCGTGCATTTTGTGATGTGGTGATTCCTGGTATCGAATCCATGAATATGGTTGGGCAGATATGAAAGGGTAGACAGCGGCGGTATTGTCGATGACGTTTCGGTGCACGATCCCCAGTTCTGTGCGTGGATTATTGCTATGCGTGGAATCCCCCAACATGCTCAGAATCTCCAGGCGTCTGATCTGAGGCATCTTTCCTAGATTGAGGGCTGCTCGAGCAGCCGTTGCTAGCTCGACTCCATTATCCAAAGCACGCCATGGCTGCCAGCAGCATTGCCAGAGGTTAGCCTCACGTGACATGCAACGAAGCAAGGATATCATGTTGATGACCAAGCTCTCCGTTTTCCTTTGAGGGTGATGCGCTAGATCCCTGAAGAAAGAAGGGCATAAAGCCCCACTATATCTGAAGTTCTTCACCGATGCCGTGGCTTCTCTCAAGGTATCGCAATAAGCGCATGATTGTTTGCGTCCCAGGAGACTATGACTTGAAACGGTTAGCTCAAGATTTTCGACACTTTTGGGCAACCTTGAGAGGATAAAGGACAAGTCGCCGAAGAGCACACCAAAATGTCGGCATCGTGTTTGCAGAGCTTCGTCCCGTGACGGTCTCAGCTCCAAAGATAATGTGGTGAGGTACTGCATTCTGCACAAGCACTGTGCAAGGTTTCCGATGTCATCGTGCATGATTAGTTCTTGGTTTCCACTGAGGCGTACGGTGAAAGATCTAATGTGGTCGAGCTGCTTCAACAATGGTCGTTTGAACGACATAGCATTGAACCGCGACAATTTGAAATTGTTGACCACAACGTCTTTCCACCTCATAGCGATGCCGAGCCCATACCACAACGAGCAGACCGAAAGTGCATTGGTCAGTGTTTGACCGGTCTCACTGGGATCATTGAGTAATGCTTTGAAGAGGAGTCGAACGAGCTCTGGTGGGAGAGGTCGAGGCATAGCTAGTACCGTGCGACAAACTTGTCGCTCGGTAATGCGGCTGAACGAGTCGCGATACTTAGAGTGTAAACAAGAGTGCCACAGCGGTTGTGAAGGGATGTCGAAGATTCTTGACAGTCATTGACGACAATGTACTGGAGGAGTGGAGGAAGCAACGTTGAAGTTTATTGAAGTCGTACTGGTGTGATTCAAACGGGGGAAGTGAGTCCGACGCCTAGTGAAATTGTATGCATGACTGATGCCCCTAACTCTGTCACGACTGCATGCCATTAGTCGGCAAACGATGTTTGCTTGACACGCACGCTTCACACGGACTTGTCAGCATCGGCATCACCATAGTGGATCTCACAGCTTCGGCCGTGATGTGCATGTTTGGTCTGTAACTGCCAAGCCGTGGAAGTAGAAGACGCACCCTGAAAAGACAGTGCGATGGCCGGTGATAAGAATCCTGGCTTCAATGATAGGTGCGAAAAGCCGCGAAATTCCTGGTAAGTCCACACCCCGCAGCGTCAGACCTGGCCATGTGCTGCTGAGGAAAGAGGTCGATGTATTGGACAATGCAGAATGGATTCCAGATATGATTGTTTCTGCAATGTGTCCCTGGCAGACCGGGCCTTGAACATAAGGAAAACCGTGTAATGAAGCCATTGGCGACCCGGAAGAAGAGCTCACACGAACCGCTGGACAAAGCATCGGAGACCCGAGTCCATCAGACAAGTAGGGAATGTGCCTACATTTCAGCCAACGGAAAGCTGAAAAAGTCAAGAAATGAATCAGAATCCTTGAACAATTCCTGCGGAGACGAAGCCATGTTGCTTTGGTCTCGGTTGTCTGCTTGTGATTGTAGGCTTTGCAGGGTTGTAACCTCGTCCAGGGTCATCCCGTGAGTCAGTAAGTGTCTCCTTAAGGCATCCTTTCTGGATATCCCACGGTGAGGTCCATTCCTGGAGTATGGACATGCAACAACTGGACATGGAATCTTGGCGTTCCGATGGAATGTACCGACGTGTCTTCTCACGTCTTTTTCTTGGTAAGCAGAGAAGGTGCAGTTGCGATACCAGCATCTGTATTCTCGACCATGGCTTTTGACATGCTTACTACAATGTGTTAGAAAAGGATCGATCCAGATAAACCAAATATTAAGGCGTACGGCCTTGAGATACATACTTGTATCTGTGCTGCTGACTGAACTGCTTGGTGCATCCATTGACGCCGCACTCCCAGGTATTGCCAAGTTCCCAAGGGATTTTATGGTCCTCTCGATCCGAGTTATCGTATCTACGGAGCGACAGGCCTGACAAGGGTTCCGGCATGAGAATTGGAGTACCTCCGTCCGTTGCGGTCCATGTCATTGAGTCGTAGGGATCGTAAGCTACAACAGGTTCGTCGGACGACAAGGCTATCTCCATAGGATCTCCGGCATGGACCAGAAGGGAAGAAGAGGCCAAGTCCATCGATGTGGTTCGGCCAAGACCTTGTACATCAGCGTCCGTCCAAGAATGCTGACCGGTTGGACGTGCAGCTTGTGGGGGCGACAATCGCATTGCTAAATCGTTCGTGCTACGTAACACGTCCTCTGGGTTGAAGGATGAGCACGAACCAGGGTTCGCAGTACTTGAATCCGACATGATTGGGAAGTGGGCCTGAAAGAGGATACCCGGACAGTCAGGAGCATCGTCGAATGCATCAGAGTGCTCATCATATGGAAGCTCGTGTGAGATGGTCTGCCAGCTATCTGAGCTCAGCACTGCTGAAGAAGCGTCTGAGCTGGGCTCCGATAGTGCACGAGGCCCGAAGAGATCTGCTTCATCATAGTCTTGTTTGGGACTGGAGGCCATGTTATCGTTGTTCCTGTGGAGACTGTTTTGAGGGCCTGTCACTGGAACTAGAGAAAGATACTGCATAAGAATATGGCGACGGTTGAGTTCGGTCCTCAACCAGAATCTAGAGGACAAGAGATGTTGAGCCAAGGATGCCGTGAGTGTAAGCACTTTGTCAACGGTGCCCTGTTCGCTTGCTACCTTGAGGAAAATTGGCCAACGGAGCAACTGTTTCCGATGTTAGAGTCTGCTTACGGTTAGCACACAGTGATGCTTCAATGTACGTCGGTCGCGGACAGCGAGGTTTTGGCTGTGATTATGTGGAGATATTGTACCAACTTTTGAACCCTTAGAGGAGCGCCAACGCCCCGATGAGCGAGCGACCCGCACCGCGGAGAATAGCCTACCCAATGCTGGAGCCGTCACAAAAGCCTCCGAATTCTTCGATCTCAGCTCAGATGGGCAAGAACTCCTCCAGGTAGGTTGACAAGGACCTGAAGCTTAGATTGACGCGGCGCCGATTCCAATAGCAAATGTTGTGGACCAGATCACCAGTGATGTTGGGAGAGTCGTAGATATGATATGGGAAAGAAGACGAGGAATCTCTGTCCGACCTGGGATGTCTCAATGTCATGGCTAGAACGAGCGGGAGCAGCTTTTGCGTGGCCTCCCACCCTAGGAGGCCACCCCCTCAAGCTTCGGCTCGACGACATAGTTACGTGCGCAGTGTGCTCGTATTCATCCGCTCAAAGCAACAGTGGCTTAGAAGCTTGCAACATGTTTGATAGGTCGACGCATGTAATTCTCTGATGCTCATCAGTGTTTTGGGTCTAGGACCCGACTTAGGGAAGTTTTGTGCCTTATTCACCGCGAGGTCGGATATTGGGTACCTGTAGCACGTTCCCAGCGAATCACGGCTGGTGGCAGGGGGCAGCTCAAACTGCAGTTAACTACAAAAGCGATGACGTAGTTAACTGCAGTTTGAGCTGCCCCCTGCCACCAGGCATAGCTTGTGCTGGATCGAATGACATCGCTGCCCAAGGCAGCTCAGGCGGATGCAAATACTTCGCATCCGGTTGGCACGCTGACAAAAAGGCAGCTTGGGATCTGTTTTCTGTGTCTTGTCTCTGCTTTTCCCAATCTCGTGCCTGACTGAAAAGCGCCTTATTCGAATGCGAACGCTTGATGGCAGGTTTAAACAATACCCAGATCTCGATCGCATGACGTAGATATGGGGTCGACAGAAAGTCTCGGTATCAGCCCTTGCCCAGTAGACTGCACTGGCAGGCACGTCTACTGCTTCGCAAGAGTAGTGATCTGGCACACTGGCCGAGACTGGATCAGATTAAGCATGAGCAGGGACTCTTTAGCGGTGGATAACTGGAAGCTCATAATGTCCTCAGACGGTTCGTATCTCAGAAGTAGGACAGGTGTGTGGAATCGAGGCTAAGTATTGATGTCGAAGCCGAGAGGGAGCAAGAGAAGGTGAAAGTGACGCTGCAGAACGCTGCCGCCGCGGGTGCGCAGCCTCGGCATGTGTTGTCCCTGCCTCGACATTTGCAACAGCATTCTTTCCTACGATTGATCACTCGAGCAGATAATGAGCGAGAGGCGAAAATAGTGGTCAGATCGATCAAAGGCATGGGGTTTGGCATCGCATACCGGGAGGAGCTATGCTGTATCTACGGAATCTCTCCTCATACAGCTGTGCTGGCACGGGTTCGGAGCTTGCTTCCTCTGTTGTACCTGCCCCTGGCAGGCCCCTTAATATTGACAAATCAACCTTCACGGACTATACGTAGTCCTCATCATCGCAAAACATTTTGTTCAAGAAAGGGGTATAGTGAAAATATGAACACGCTGTGCAATGTGCATCGTGATAGTAATGTCCGCTGGAATCCATCAACGAAAAGATCTTTGTAACAAGTTTTTCCGAACCTTCAAGCGCAAGATGCGAATTTTCACAACCATCGTGGCGATGAGGAGGTCCTAAGCGGGGAACGTGATCGCTCACAAATGAAATGGTCCTGTCGTCGGCTACTTTGCAGTGCTGCTCTCATCACATCACAAGACAGCAACCGCACCCTTTCTTTACTTTCTCGTCTTCCTCTGCTAGACTTTGGGCCTGCATTCGTGTAGGCGGAGGTGCTGCCGTGGATCGTCCTGCTGGTGAAGGAATCGGACCCGTGCCCATGTTTGGACTGCTCTCTCGCATCGGCGGGCTCATCACTTTCGGCATTGTGCTGTAGCCTCCTGTTACGCTGCCTGAGGTACCAGGTCGGCCATGTGTGCTTCTTATGCTGCTTACAGATCTCAAGCCGATAGCCTGAGGTTCTGCTAATTTCTCGTCTAGTACAGGATCCTCTTTCACAGGTGACGGCGTTCTGTTTCTTCTCGATTCCCGCGCTAGGTCTGTCGCGTTGTGCACGTCTATAGGGGTGAAATCCCGATCGTATGCCTTTGGTATAGCACCATTTGCCGCCCATTGAGCCTGCATTTGTTTCTTTGCTAACGTAGGTATAAGTTGCTGATCTGGTGGAAGTCTGGGGTCTGGCTTGTACATGGTTGCAAGCCACGGTGGGTCACCTTCAGGCCTATTCACAGCTGTACGGGGTCGGTCCTGTTCTCCTGACCTTGTGCCAGGCCGCCGATTGGGAGATGGCGACGTCCGTGGTGGTGCTGATACCTTTCGACTCGCAGGTGAAGTCTTCTTCGGCGCAATAGCTGTTGGAGGGGCAAGAGTGGCAGATTGAGACCTCCGTTTCTGCGGAGAACTCGTCTTGCTAGTCGCGAAAGCGAATGACGTGGTATCGTCGTCGTAGTGGTTGAGGCCGCTGTTCCTCGTCTTTGCAAAGCTCAATTCCCCCTCGAAGCTCATGGTGCCACTTGCAGTGCGTTTCCTCGCTATCGGAGTGTCTCGTTCGTAGCGTTCCGCAGGTATAGGCATAGGGCTACTAGTCAAGACAGGAATCTTGGAGCCAGACTTGCGGAGCACGGCATTCGTGTAGCTGTGGGAGGATGTAGCAGCAGCATCGTCAGCCTCTATTTCCTCGGGCAAGCGAAAGTCCCACGATGGGTGGTCAAAGTCATCTTCGAGTCCAGCAGGCGACTGCAAGCGTTGGCGTTTCTCTTCTCGCCTGTTGTCCGGTTCACTACTGCTGGTACTCCTCACACTCTTGATCTTGCTTTGACTTCTTGACCGAGCATTGGCCAGGTTGATACCGGCGGCTTGTAACTCCTCACTCTCGATCTTTGCTAGCTTATCTCGGTGGATCCAGCCTTCAGGGTCATGTCTCTCGGGGCGGTACATGTTCTCTGGTATTTCCTCATCGTCCTGCTCAGCGCCGAACCCGTTTGCCTGTCCAGCAGAGTGTGCTTCTGTGGAAATCGCATTGTCGTTTCTCGTAGGTGTGACTGGGTGAGGAGGCTGCCATGCACTCTGCGAGCGGCCGTTCGATGTCACCGACGGAGACCATCCGAGTGACTGGTTCTGGGCATGTTAGACAGAGTCGAGCAGTTTATGTTTCACAGCTTTGACGCACCTCATCGGCAATCGGACTGTGCGTTTCATAGGCGCTTCTTGCACCGTGGGCGGCTCCCACGGGTACTCCATTTCTGGCACCTACCACATGCGCCATCTGAGTGCAGACTTGACCCGTAGATGTGCTCAGTATCGCTCCGGGCTCACCGATGCGCCATCAGAATGCCGAGGTCGGTGACCATACATGAAGTAACACAAGGACTCGAAGCGCGGCTGACTTTCGCTTGTGTACTGCTCGAGACTGTGCAACGTACTGTTCTGTTGAACTGTGCAAGTCGAGGTGAGGTAGGGACACGTGAGAGTGCAGTGTTGATCGTGGGGAAGGAGGTTGGTTCGTACACAATCGGACTGGAAAATCAACTCCTACAAACCCAAGGCAGAATTGCTTGTTGCATCAGCACAATTATTCGAGAACAAAACGGTAAAGACAAAATGTACAAGAAGACAATTACGATGCTTCAAAGGCACGAACAATGTATGGGAACGCTCAATCTGGAGGTGTTCGTGAGCGAGCGGCGGTCTAAGGCAGGTGCAGGAGAGTCACAGCGATAGCGTACTTTTTGTCCATGCCGATGACCATGAACGAGCTAGTATCACATGCTAGATCCCAAGTTCAAATTCGAACAAATGGGAGAATTGCCTCGTTGCAGATCACTTCTAATTCGTCCTTCAACATGCACGAACGAACATCAGTGTTGCACGACTGTTGATGTTTGGCAGAGTACTGCATAGGAGATCTATGGTATGACATTTCAATCCTGACCAGCCGCTGTGATCTTAACTGTCGTAGCTAAGGGGTGCTTGTGGCGATCCTAGTAGGGTCTCGAACGAGGTGGCTTGGGCTTGAAGTACTAAGCCGGAGCCGCTACTTTATCAGCGTGCATATTGCATAGGTGACTAAACTCTCATGTTCACGTTAAATGCACCATGGCCGGCGTACAGCCAAGTGATTGACCAGTCAGAGAACTTTCGGATCTTATTCTCCTCTACAAGCTCGGCTGCGAGCTCGAAAAAAGGTATTGCTAAGACAATGTGTGTCCCAAAACTAGCGAGCGCCGTAATATCGTTCGTCTTAGCCGAATAGCCATGGACCTCGCATGTAAAGCCTGCTTCACCCACCAAGAGGTCCAGGTGGAAGAGCGAGTGTATGTGGCGGCTGAGGCTGGAAGGTCTGCAAGCAAAAGACTGGTACGAGAGCCGCAGAGCCTATGACGAACGAGCGTGTGTGCATATACTAATGAAAATCGTCAACCATGATCGACCTGGCCATTAATACCCTGCCACCTTTCTCCCTTCTCTCGTACGGTGTAAGGAAGGCTCCGCGCGGTAGCTATCGTATTTGGTAAAGTTTGGCGTAGGACGACTAGAATATTTCACCGTCTTAGGGTCGACTCCACGAGAATATGCCGGTCGCTCGGGCGACCTCTCCATGGTTGACTTGCGAGGCCGTTGTTCTTCATATCTCGAGGATGATTCTGCCCGGCTAAATCCAGGCCGCCTGTCACCCATTCCAGGTCTGCCAGCTCTTGAACGTGGTTCAGGCGACGATTTTCGTGGTCCTGGAGAGTTCGTTCTCGACTCACGGTCTCTTGACAATGACGGCCTGCGCTCCCTCTTCTCTTCGGGGACGTCATTGGCCGGATACTGCGCATCCTTGGGACTCAAGAACTTGCGTATCTCACCGCCATCATCGGCCATCTTCCTTGCTCTATTCTCTTCCCCATCCTTTTCGACCTTGTATTTTGCGGTCGTCTCGCGTGGTCGTGGAGGACTGTCGCCTCTCATCTCAGGAGTGTGCGGAGTAGAGCTACTTCCATATCCAGAGTCATGCTGATGTGTCTGCGTTTCCTTCAGTCCAGATGATCTAGCAGGTGCAGTGTCTCTTTTCGTCAGTTTTGGAGGCACGGGGTCACTGCTGGTTCGCTGAAGCGGTGGAACCTCGCCAAACAAGTCACTTCGGTGGTTTGGTACCCTAGAGTCATAGCTACCTTGCCGCGACCTTGTCACTGGTGGCTCGCGGTTCAATGTCCGTGCAGCAGTTTTGACGCCAACTGGTGCTGATGTGTGGGGGTGCAATGGTGGACGTCGATTTGGCTCAGCGTTTTCTGACGGCATACTTCTTCGTGGATGCCTGTGCAAACTCCCCTGACGAGTTCTGTCACTATCGCTTCCGCTTCTTCGGTGGTCTCGAGCGGCGTCTGCAGCCCAATAAACACTCTCAGAGCCCTGCCGGGGCAGCGGCGGACGTGCTGTGGTCTTGCGGCCTTCGCTTCTTGACTGACTAATATATGCATCGGCGTATTGGTGACGACGCCTCCACTCATCACCACTGTCCGACTCCTCGTCGATCGATGAAGGCTGTGGGGATGGCCGCCGTCTCCGCTGTGATTCGGCGGCTGGGTGAGGTTTTGCCATAGGCCGTGGACTTCGTTCTCGTGCCATTGGTCGAGGACTACGAGCTCGAGAAATAGGTTCGGGACTACGGGTTCGTGCTGCCGTTGGTCTTGGACTTCGTGCGCGCATGGATTCGGGGCTGTAACTCCGAGGGATAGGTCGAGGACTTCTGGGTCGTGGATCGGGGCCTCCTCTGGGTGTTGCCACGACTGTATCGCCGTTGCTGCTTTCGCTCGAATAGTCATCATCCACCTGTGGGCTTGCATATCTCGCGTGGGTGTGTTTTTCGTTCCGCGCGCTTCGTTCGTCCTTAGTCCGTGCTTTAGCATCTCTCGTACGAGCTTCTTGTTGTTTGATCTTATCCACTTTCTGCTTCGCAGATTGCGCCTTCTCCTTCACTCCGAAAGTCATCTTCGCCGCCAATCCTGCAGCTGTTCCATCCCAGCCTGCACTCCTCCTCTCTTCCTTCTTTCTGTCGACCGGTTTCGACACAGACGGCCTCTTCTCGTACGGGTCTTTCCGGGCATTCGCCCTCGGCAATGGCTCCTCATACATTCGGTCGAAGTAGGAGTCAGGAGCTCGTTCTTCGAAAGCGTACCTAGGTGTTTCGCGCGGCATAGGTGTTTCGCGCGGCATTGGCTGGGTAGGAGCCGGTGATGGACGTGCAGCGTATGTCGTTCGGGTGTATGTAGGCCTTGGTACTTCCCGCCCACTCATTCGCTCGTCCATCATGCGCTCCTTGCGGAGCTGTGCAAGTTTGACTTGATCATCGTATCTCTGCCGCTTGGTGGGATCGATGAGGAGTTCGTATGCCTGCTGAACTTTCTGGAACTCGTTTTTGCCTTGCTCAACTAGTGCTGGGTTCTTGATTCGGTCTGGATGGTGCTTCAACACCAACTTGCGATGTGCTTTTTTAACAGCATCTGAGTCGGCATCTTTGCTAACACCTAGAGCTTCGTACGGATCTGGTGGAAGCGGTGAGGTTGACATGTTGAATAGATGAAGTATACAGGTTGAATCAGGATTAAAAGGGCTTGTTGAAGCCCGTGTGGTGTAGTCGTGGTGCTATGTATTGTTTTGATAGTCTAATTGGCGGTCTGGCGGTCAACAGACGGTCGAGGCAGCCATTTCGCTCAAACCAGACTGGTGGGGCGTAACAAGGTACAAAGAGACATTAAATGGTTGAGTCTCATACACTGCTGAACATAAGTGGTGTGCAGTAAATAATACAGTGGTGTGCTTCGCAAAGAACTGAAGAAGGCCAGCGACGACTGGTGGTTGCCAGCAGAAGTAGCGGCTGTATTATGGGGGGCGTTCTGGTTATCGTGCACAGGCTGGCGATCGGAGTTCGAGCTTATGTCAGGACCAAGCAAATTCAATCCCACTGCGTTGTCTAACACTCAATACTAGACCCGAGAACCAGCAGCGTGGACTGCAATTTCTCTGAGACACGACACGTTTCGCATTGAGAAATATTTGAAGCCGAAGTGAAGGGGAAAAGAAATGTCAGAATTTGTTCTACAGAGAGGCAAGCCTGAAGCAGAAGACCCCGGCGTATCAACAGGAGCTCTTCGGTAGGAGCCATGAGCGTGAAAAAGAGACTTCGCCTCTTCATTGTAGGCTCACGGGCATTGGTAGCCCGTGGACAGTTGAAAAGAATACATCACGCTTCTGAGCGGCGCTAAACCTCCGTTGAGCAAGCTGCAGCGACAAGCATGTTGGGAAGTCAAATCAGCGACGTTCGTGTCCACTCGAATCGGGGCAGCTGTCCAGGCCTGCTCAGCGCTATCCACGCTTTCCTTGCCAAGCTGCATATGTTCCTGGGCCATCTTTGGCTTTCGGTGCCATCCACGAGCTCCATAAAACAATGTTACGAGGGTGCGCCATGTCGTCAGATGATTATCGTTACTCCTAGCGACAGAGTCCTTGGAGGCTTGGGACCACTGACTTGCCCTTCGTGCCGTCCCTATCGCGGCTACTGACCATGTGCGAAAAGTGTCCATCTTGACACCTCAAAAACAGGCTATCACGAGTGCTGCTATCGGAATGCTGACCACATGCGAGCCATCTCCGCCACTAAACAGGCAACCTGAGTCGGCAATCTTCCTGTCGATGATTGATGCTGGCGACCATTGCTGCGGCCGCTCTGTCTTGCGAATGCCTCATTGCCACGAAGTTCATTGCCTCATACTGATGAGCAAGATCTGTCACAGGCACTGTACGAAGTACGAAAGACATCGTCAGTGGCTGTGTCGCTGACAATCCTGTTATATGAACAGGGGCTTCGGATCGACCGAAACGTGACTTGGATGGCGTCTACTTCGTGTCACCCCAGCTGCGCAGTTACACAAGTGTTATCAACTTAATATCACGACGCTCGAATAGCTCCCGTCTCGGACTCCGAAGTGTGGTTGGGTCTTTCCGGTTACGGCTGTCGCCATACCATATGGTCTCGTCCTTCGGTCGTCACGAAAGACGGAATCAATGCCTGTCATCGTAGTCATGTCTACATCCACAAATCTCGCGCGATGGCTCGATAGGTCAGAGATTGTTAGGTGGTTCAATCTTGTGTTGTCGGCCTGCCTAACCGCGCTGCCCTTATCCGGCCAAGTTTATTGTAGGCAACAGCAGGGCACGTGTCGATTCAGACGGTCGGCTATGAGTGGATGCACCGTTCTTTTGGCAGCAAGACCATATGATGAAGCAACGAGCACGCGCATACCTGCAACGCATCGTGATAGTGACAACGATAGCCAATGATTAGAACGAGTGATGGATGCAGATGGATATAACGCGGGGGTGCATGCAGGAAGTAGTGGTAGCAAGCGTGATGGTTGATGTCTGCTTGAGCTGCGGAGTATGCAGCAAGATGGAGGTCATCTGCCCTACCGCAGGCATGGACTTTCTCTCTGGGATGCACATCAAGCACCCGTGCAGAGACGATTTCATCGGCGCTATCCTGTGTCATAACACATATTCATGGACAGCAATGATTGGGCTAGCAGAAATATAAGCGCTTGGGCTGTGACTGCATGTCAATCGTGGATGACTTGAACCTGCATGTTCGGCCCCTGCTGCTTCCTGCACTAGATAGTCACCTTCCATAAATCGAAACCGAGAACTCGTGGCAGATCCGGGGTAGCCATGGGAGCGATGTCATATACTTGATCCAACACCACTGAGCAAGGCGCATATGTGCAAGGCAAAAGCAGGCAGCATTGACTGGGCTCTGTGGTTGCCTTGTGAGTACTACGCGCTCAAGTCATCCTAGAAAATAGTAGCTAGCGACAAGTGCCTCCTCCCTTGATCCATGATCGAAGCTCTGGCTCTTGAGAGCAGTGCCTGCTGAAGCGATATCCGCTCTCACTACAACGCTACTGAATAATAGCAGTTGATAACGACAACGAAGTACAAGAAGACGGAGACAACTTTGCCGCAGGCAAATCTGCCGCCTTGCCACTCAGAGAGAAAGATCTTGGCTGCCAAGCGTGGCTAAACTTCGTCGACGCGAAAGCTTCCGCTGCGGCCAACTTCTTCGCCAGTCCTACGACACCTAGCTTGTCGTGGCGTACTACCGTCACTGCGAAGAAGTGAGAACGCTCGCCACCGCCTCAACATCATGGCAGTCTATCAGACTGTGATAATACGGTAGGTAACATGAGGAACGTCTGCTATCGCCGACTATGAGAGCGATGATAAGGTGTTTGCTGGAAAAACGAAACGTATGCGCAGATCAGAGAAGAGGCCAGTAGATATTTGGTACAATCAAAGCACTGCTATCCTGACAATAGCAATTCCAGCGCAGTGATTCCGTTTCATATTCGCAAAGCCAGAGGGGAATATCGGGCTATAGAGCTGCTGAAACGACAGCGTTGGCCGCCAATCCTCCGTGGGAAGCTTTCAGTATGCGTTCTATACAGATACTATAGGTTCAACAATGGCGAAGGAGATACGGTAGATATATGGGATGGAGCTGTTTTCTGAGGTGGGTGTCAAGGGGAACTCCTCGAAAAATCCCACCCCCCGTGTCGTTCTCGCTGCGACTCGTCTTCCGACTCAAGTAAACGGTAGTGCCTGCTACTGGAGACGCGACTGCCATGTGACTGTATCTAAGTACTCAAGACAAGACCTCAGGTTAACAGTGGTGCCTTCCCCAACCTCTCCTTCTATTCCACGGCTAGGCCACCAATGATGAGGAAGGCACTCCCGTTCTTGCTGTTCCGGTAATCGAACAGCTGCTACCCAGGCGCATGTTTACAGGCAAAGCTCATATTGGACAATTCACACAGTATCCCGATTAGCTTCCATCGTCCCTGGACACTGCGACTTGGATGGAAGGTCTTGTTCCGAATCTTGTAGCCATATTTTAGGCAAATGCTTACACACTACCTGCAAACTCCTCGCTGAAGCTGCAGGTCAAAGTACGAACCTACGAAACAATGTCCTGATAGCAGCTTATCACAAACTCGAGAAGTTGGCACGCAGACTAGAGGTAGTTGAGGCTAGACACGACATGCAAAGTAAGCACTACTCACTCACGATGCGAATAAAATGTCAATATTCCCGCTGGCCAGCTACCTAGTACTCCCGAACACCTTGCATGTACATTGCGGACCAACCAATGCGCACCACAATCAATCTCCTCCTTCGTCGATATCTAGCTGACCTGAATTCTAGATCTGGCAATGGTTTGGCAAGCATCTTGCGAGATCCTGGTGAACCACAGCAGTTACGACTCAGCTCAAGTACCACTCATCAGATATGCTCTCGACTACGCCTGGTCAGGAAATCCTCCCATCTCGAACCGCATCAACATGCCGAGTGTATGCAACAGATCACATCCTTGATCCGCTCCATCGGCGTTCAACACTGCTGCAAATAATTGCTCGGTACTAAACCAGTCCCACTCTGTGGTCTACCAGTCTTGAGGCTTCGATTGACCTCGGCTTCCCACCAGCCATCATCCTGCAGCCTAAGGACAGCAAGAATGTCACCTTTGCTGAAGGACAACTCCTCTGGTATGGCAGCCGAATAGCTGTACAATGCTCGAGCTGCACCACAGTTAGCATCAACATAATTGAGGAGACAGGAAAGACTTACCCATGAAGCAGACACTCGGACTAACATCAGCAGTTCCTGGCGGCTCATACATCGCAATCTCACCTGGCCCTGGCGCAAGCTGGACACTACTCATATTATGTCCACTATTATACGGAGCCTGGCCTGTCGTACCGGATCTAGGTCGTCCAGCTGAGCTGCCACTGTACGGATTCGGACTGGCTGCTCGATACTGACTAGCACTCCCCTGTCGACTACCGGGTTGGAGCGTACCAGGTGCAGCTATGCTTTTGCTGCGTTCTCTTCTGACCGCTGGATCATGACCCCGTCCTCGGTTGTCGAAGCTTGACGGTGCAGCTGGCTCGTATTGTGGCTGGCCGGCATACGAAGATGTAGGTCTACCGTTCATCATTGCTGATCTGTTTCGGCCGCTGCCACCTTGCGGATGCGCTTGTTGCTGTGGCTGCTGGGGTCTAGGTGCTGGGGCTGGACCACTGCGCATACGCATATCCGGAGCAGGCGATCGTGCTCGCATCGTTGGGTCCGGACCAGGTGGCGCAGGTGACCTTGGACGCATGTTTGGTGCTGTTTGGACTGGTGCTGGCGACCTTGCTCGCATTGGCATATTTCCGTTGTGTGGTGCTGGAGACCTCGATCTGACCACTGCATTCGATGGTTGTGGACTTGCTGCCCGCGGTACCGTTGCTGTCGGACCCGGGCTCCTGCGACCATCTCTGCTTGCTGGCCGACCCATTGAGCTCCCTGGTCGTCCCACTGGCGCGCTGACTGAAGAGCCCATACCCCAGTTCTCTGTCCTTGACCGCATCTCTTTCGATGTAAAGGCTGGCTGCGGTACACCCAGGGCGGATTGTGCTCGCGTGCCACTTTCATATGCTGGTGGCGGCGTGCCACGTTGTGCGGCAAAGACATCTGTTGTCTGAGCACTGATCAAAGCTGGTCGGGCGGTTGGTTTCTGCTCTGGTGCCGGTGTTCTAACCCGGTGATATGCATCGACTGGTTGTCTTAGGGAAGCACGTTTGCTCATGTCGAATCCGCCTGATCCTGAGCTTTGCTTCAGGTTGGCCAAGGCTTGGGCGACCGGGTCATCGCTAGCACCGGTTACGGGTGGGGCGTATTGACGTCTGCTGTTAGCGACGGATGCTCGGGGTGTTGACTGGTGACTGCTTGAAACTTCATCGGGGCTGGCGACGTCGAGGACATTGGGACCAATGTTGAGCTGAAAGTGCGCTCGAGGATCAGCGGCCTCCTCCCCTTCAGGAGCGCTAATGCCCGCATGTCGGTTGAAAGGCTGTGCAGACGGCTGTCTCGAATGCAGCGTCTGCTTTGTCGGGCTTGACTGGACTGATGGTGCAGAACTCAGGTCACTTCTTGAAGCGTTCATTGACCAGGAGGCTTGCGATGATGTGAGTGGATTCGATGGTTCTTTCTTCGACTTCCGCCTGAAGGGGCTGTTGGCGTTGAAAGGACTCTTTGCGAAGAAGCCTGATCGCCTCTTGGTCAGACTCTTGTCAGGAGATACGCTCATGCCTGGCATCTGCACGCTCCCTGCAGGCTGCTTAACCGGAGATGATTTGCCTGACATTGGTTCGGCGCTTGTGAACGAAGACGGGTTTGAGTAGTCGCTGTTGCTGTCTCGGCTTGGTGGTCTGGTGCTTGCCGACAGATCGGATTGTGCTAACCTTGATGGTTGGTCTTCTCGTCTGCAATACATTGTCATGCCTTCTGTTGGGTATTCATTGTGAGGGACTTGATCTATGGGCCCATGCTGACTTGGGGAGTAGTTCGGCGGTACATGTACCTCTGCTGCCCTGTATGTCAAAGGCTGTGGTCGTCCACTGTTTGGGTCCAGCGTCAATGGCTGTTGCGACTGAGATTGTCCCCTTGCCCGTGGGGGCGCTTGCACAGTCGCTGGGACACGCTCATCTACTGGCTCTTCAGGATCCTCCGACATGTCTCTTTCTGTCCAATGCTTGCTGGACTGGGAAGTCTTGAAGTCATGCAGGGGCGAGGCTGACCTGAATGCTGGATTCGTCGTCCTCGGGAATTGGGCGACGGCGTAATTGTTGTCCTCGTCTGAGACCTCGGACGCGCTGTCACAATCCCCTTTTGCGAAGTTGAGGTACCTGGGTGGATCTGGAATCTCCTGTCCGGTGCCGCATACCTTGATGAAGTTTGCAATGTCCTTCTCGACTTCACAGTTTTCCAGCGCCAATCTGACCTTTTCGCAGGAGGCATCGTCCGATACACACACTGTGGAAGCGATGTTGGCAAAAGCCCACAAGGATGACTTGGTAAAATCTAGTCTCTCCTCTTCCAAGTCTTGGAACTTGTCGCAGGCTGCCTTCCACTCCTTGTTCCACCGGCCAGTCGTCTCTTCAAGTACCTTCACAGCAGCTTCGTACTCCTGCGAGTCGCTCGCCATATTGATCTGTGTCTTCTCAAGCTTGGCCTTGTTCTTTCGCTCTTCCTGACCCATAACCATATGGCCTTGGGCCAGATATCCTTTTATCCGCAAGCAATCCTGCTCATAGCGATCTCGACATTTATTCACCTGAGCCGTCTGCTGCTGTTTCGTCTTTAACAGCTTCTCAACAACATGTTGCACGATCTTCCTCCTCTCCTTGATACCTCCAGTAAAGGCCGCCAGCGGCTCTTCACATTCAGATTTCATCTGCTGAGCAATCATAGCGTGCTGCTTGCCCATGACTTCTGTCTCTCCTCTTGCGACGTCCAGACTTGCCCTTAGGGTGCCCATCTCAACGCTACCGAGCGCCTTCCTTGAGATAGCGAATAGCTTCTTAGCATATTCCTCTTCGAGTTCGGCGCGTGCCTTGTAGAAGGCTTTCAGTTCGTCGCAGGTCGTTTTGGCGTTTTGCATTCGCGTTAGGAGGGGGTCGACGCCCTGCGTGCTGTCAGCTTGCCTGTTCTGCTTCTGCTCTCAAAAGGTAGCAAACCATATTGTCCATCCCCCAGAAGCAATTCGAGAAGCTCATCGGGACGCTGGGACCTCCCGCTTCTGATGAGGCCGGCATGATGCCGGTAGTATTTGTAGGTTTCGACCAGATTGTTGCACTTTCGAAACTGTTCCCAGTAGATATGTTGCGCTTCGCGACTGTGTCTTGGTGTTCGGAACTTCCCAGAAGAGATATGCTGCAGCGAGATTATGTGGGTGAGATTTAATTGTGGACTGAAGGTGCTTGAGAGTTGCAGCGGATAGCGAAGGGGAAGCATGGCCGGTGTTATGGTACGGTTGCCATGGGAAACCATGCCGCGCTTCTCCTTCGACGGCGCGTCACTCCACCCCTCGGCTTTCTTGAACTCCAAACAGGCTTCTAGGAGGTCTGTCTTGAGCTGCGCGACGCGCCATTTGGTGGTATCTCGAACTGTATGCAGTGTGCTCAAGGACAGAGCTTCTGTAAATATTGGTGCCCCTGGCCGCTCAACCAGAACTTCGATGGTAGCACTGCGGGGTTCATTAAGTTACTCGAGAGCGATCAGCAGAAACACATGCAAGACCACAAAGAAGATACTTCGTGTCTATCTACGGTATGTCCAGTCTGTCGGACACGTATTTAGTCTCACTCTTAAAGCTGGTCGTCGATACATCTAACCGCATACCGTCTAACAGTGTAGTGTAGGAGGGTGAGTTCATCATTGGCTTGGGCTTGTGCACCTTGATAGCGATACCCCTGTAGAACCTCATGATTCTGGGCTCCGTTTGGACCATGGCGCCACTGCTAACGATTGAGGAGTAACTATATCGCACAGCCGTTATGAGCGCCAGAGCCCATTCGCAAGGTCTATGCTCTTTACCTCTTGACTGTCATCACTTCAACGTCCACCAGCTCCTTTTGATCCTTCTACCCTGTTGACTGCTTCACTTTCTTTCGCACCTTCGCCATTGCACCTTCGCCAATGACGTTCTAGTAGGGATAGTCGTCATCCGATGCTTCCACGTTGCTAGTCTCAACCGTGTCGTTTGTGACAGAATGCATGCCCCATGAACTATCGAACTTCTGCACCAGGTCATCTGAAAGTGGCGCATCAGCCTCCTCCAGGTATCGCCGAGTGGCCTCATCATACGTGATTCTGTCAGAGCCGGCTTCCTGACCATCCGCACTTGCTAAAGCTTCGTTGTGCGCGAAGAAGGGCAATAGACTTTGTCGAAGTATACCCGGCTCACCGGCCTTCTCGTGTGCGGACAGCTCTACTTCGATATTTTGACGAGCAGCCTCCATCTTGGCATTAATTCGGCGCTCTTTCTCAATCTCCTGGCGAGTCTTCTCTGTGTCGAAGTTGCCGGTCTTTTGTGCCTCGGCATTGGCCACATCTTCTTCTTGACGTGCTTTGATGACTAGCTTGATGAACACTTCAAGGGTGTAACGAGCATCGTTGCCGGCGTTGTGGGCGTACCAGGCTGTGATGTCGAGCTCGTGGCAGAGCTTTACTAGTGACGTGCCTTGGTCGTTCTTGGTAAGTGACTTATGGAGCACGACTGTGTCAAGTCGCTCGCGGATCGAGCTGAGAACCTTGCGCCGTCGAGTTGCGGTCCGCACGGGAGACAATGATACTGCACCGGATCCGAAGATGAAGCTTCCGAGGTTAGCGAGATATGTGATGTCGCCGCCAATGTCGTGACCAAGCAAAAGAAGGTTTCGTGAGTCGTCCCCATTGCCATTTCGGGTCATATCTAGAACAGCTGGCGTCCTTGGAAGTGGCAGACCTTCGGTATCAAGGTCTGGAGGGCCGGAGCATTCGAAACCGGCTGAATAGGGAAATTCAAAACAGCCATCAACCGCCTCGGCGGCTTCGTCAATGGGAACAAACTCCGATGTGCCGAACTGGAACATATCAGGGTTACCATGAAGATATTTGAAATTCCTCAAGGCTTCGCGGCCTTTGATTCGGAAATGTCGTGACCTAATCTTCTTGATCCATTCTTCTCCTTGCTGCCCTGGTGCGATATACACAAGATCAGCGGTGTCTAGCGTACTGACCCCAATTTCTGTAATGATGTTGTGGTCATTCTCCCAGGACTCGACATCAATAGAGACAACAACGGTTTGATCCTCAAATGGGAATGGAGCCGGTTCTTCAACATCCAGTGCTCCAGGAAAGACATGATTGTCCTTTGCCGGCTGCAGCTGCAGCTCGTCGGAATCTTGTGCAGGGCGGATAATCTCTGTCGTTAATAGCTGCTTCAAGCCAAGGTACCGCTGAGCCCGCTGGAGCTGGTTGACGCTCTCCATGACAGTCACATCACGTCTCTCGTGTTTCTTTCTTTTAGCAGCACCTTTCTTGTTCTTCCCAGCCTCAAGAGCTCTTTCTACCTTCTCTCGCCAGACTTGGTGGTTTTGCTTTTGCGCCTCGGTGGCATATGGGGCCACTTGATCGTAATCGGCAGGCGGATCAGGGATCTTCGATTGCAATTCTGCCATGTCCTCCTTCGAGTTGATAGTGCCTAGAGGATGTGGGACAGGTGTACCGTCATCGTAAAAGGACAACTGAAAGGGGTATGGAGGGACTTGCACTTGCAAGTGGAATTCGATGCCGATCTCCTGGAGGAGTGTCTCGACTTCACGGAGGGGAACCAGGATGAGTGGCTTGCAGGCGTACGACTCGGGTGCGAACAAGTAGTGCCTGCTCAGACATGTTAGAGATGATGAGACACACGATGCTGTAGTATCTGCATGCGTCTGCTGGCATGGATAGCTGAATGCTGTGTTTTGGAGCAAGGGCAACTTACACGTGCCAACCTCGTCCATAAATCTTCTCGCTAGCGAAGAAACGCCGTGAAACCTTACTGCCAGGATCTTGCATGTACTTGTAAGGAAACTTGGCCACCAATGACCAAATACAGAACCGACTGATGGGCTCGTTGCTGGACGAAATTGGTTCGCAGTCAGACTCGTTGCCATCATCTTCAGTGCGAGTCGCGGGTAAACCACCTCGCCAGACACCTCTTGGTAAGAAGACGACTTGGTCTGGTTCCAAGCCTGGGACGTGTCCTTGCTGGGATTGAAGGATAGACCTACCTCGAGGAAGGTTGTTATTGGGCGTCAGATTCGGCTTTACTGGTGCTTGGGCTTGGGCGAAGTCGTCTTCCTCAGCAGATGACCCATCATGTTGGTTGGCCTGTTCTGAAGGAGGTTCAGCAGCCTTCTGCTGTCGTTGCTTGTACTCGAGCAATTCCCGTTCGGAGAAATGCAGGTCATTTGTATTGTTCTTTGGAGCCTTTGAGCGGGTTGGTAAGAGCTTGTTCAGCCGATCTTGCGCGGAGGTCGCCATGCTTAAACTGTCTGTTATGAGTCAAGTACGGAAGTAAGATGGTTTCAGCTATCTCAGATTGGTGCCATATAAAATGTAGAGGTTGAGCAGATGCGTGAGACTGGTTAGCCACAGAAATTTCCTCTAGAAACATATTTAGGACAAGTTGGAGGTCATCTGCAGAGAGACAGCTCATTGCGAACAAAGTGAAGATTTTGTGAACACCAAGCAAACACTTCTGAGCACAATGCTTGGGCAATTGCCATGGTTCAATCCAGTCTCATTCTCAACTTTCCGCTCCGATTCTGCAGATGCGCTTCCATCTGTGAACTACACGAGCATCGTAACTCTACAAATGTAGACAGATATCTGGTCGAACAAAGAAGATACGATGATAGCAGCACCTCGATTTAGTCTAGCAGTCCGTAATTCACAAGTATGTATTTCGAGTTTGCAATTACTTCTTCATGATGAGTCAGCTGAAGGACGTGCACGGACGTGATGATGCCAACTAATGCCTAAGGCAGCTTTATGGCACTGCAGCTAACGTCGCTGGGATTCTCCACGAACGCGACTTCCTGGCGACGGCAACGTGTCAAGTGGACGAGCACGTGAAAAGGCAGTCGCACTTGGCACGAACAACGGCAACTTCGATTTCCGTGGTCGCATACATCGCTCTGATATATTTACTCGATATTATTCCGTTGGGAAAGCGCCAACATTGTAGCCCCCGCCTCTCAGCTTCGAACCAATGCATGCACTATAAGCAGCCGTCTAGGCTTCGTTACTTACGCTGCAAACAAGGACAGGACATTGAATAGAAAGCAAGATGACAGCGACCATGGCGGAGATCAGTGAAGAGGTGTCGGTGAATCCAGATGCGCAAGCGGCAGTGACGGACTTTTTGGACTACACAGAATACCTCCCAACCGACCTCATACGCTCACTGAGCCTGATCCGACAACTCGACGAAACATACCTCAACAACGCCGACTCGGTCCATGAACTGACTCAAACTTATGGCGCACTCCCAGCCTTGCCGTCTAACGAACGGCCGGATGCGCTCAATCTGAGAAGCAGTATTTCGCGCCATCTGGACCGCGCAATCAACGCTCGAGAATCCGCCTACGCAGAGGCTGTGCGCTTGTTCGACCTCACAGACCGCCATCAGGATCGCCTCAAGAGCATAATTGCCAAACTCAATGCACTGCCCAAGCCACCTTCTCGAGATCCTACCCCTCAACCACAAGCTCCAAGTTCTGCCAAACGCTCCCGCACGGGGAGACAGATCAATCTAACGCTCAAAGCCCCAAAAGGACCGATAGCTGCTGCCATACTACCTCGACCACGGCATAGAAGAGTCACAGTGCCCGGCGAGGTCCTGCCGCCCTATGATCCGGATGAACCTATAGCAAGCACTGAAGTGTCTGATCTGGACTCGGAACCGCCTTCACCAGTCAAACCTGAGCTAGAAACCGTACGTCTAAAGCTACCGAAGCAGAGATCCACTACCGACCCAGATCGAAAGTCACGCGAACCACGAGAGACCTCAGCTTACAAGAAGCCTACCCCTCCACCCGAGAATGCCGCCATTGGAAGCAAATTTAGGCCCTGGACTCATCTGTCCGAATGGGAAATGTACAAACTTCGTAAGAAGATGAAGAAGAACAATACGTGGGAGCCTAGCGACATAATGATCCGGAGGGAGTTGGCCGAGAAGGGTCGTGGATGGGAAAACTACTACAAGGCAAGAGCCGCGGCCAAAGCCAACGGAACACCTTTCATAGATGTCGATGAGAGCGACAAACTGCAGCCTCCTTCCTCGAACAAGGCAGAGGTTCCCAAAGTCACACCCAAAGCTGAAGTCCCAGCGAGACCAAAGACCTTGAAGAGGACTGAGTCGAAGAAAGAGAAAAAGTCCGAGACCCCCAAAGATGCTGCTGCAATTGCCGCGCAAGAAGCTGAACTCGCTGCACGTCGTCTGGGCGATATTGGCTCGGCTTTCAGAAACCTCTTCAGTCCTTTCTCCTCTGCTCTCGCAGCGATGAAGAACAACGCACCGAGTACACCGACAGCGGCCACACCAAGCAAGGCCGAGAGTAAAGCTTCGAAGAAAAGGAAGCTGGAGGCGGCACCTTCAGCCTCACCGTCCATCGAACCAGAGGCGCCCCCAAAGAAGAAGCCTAGAACTCTGGTCCCGAAGCCGTCACCCTTGGCAAACGGGGATCAGCCACCTCAACCACCTCCTGCCGCGCCGAGTGCAGGCACGATCAAGATACCCGCCAAGCTCTTGATTCAACCCAAGCCCCCTGTATCGACGATCTCTACACCCGCGTCTGTGTCTCGCCCAGTGAGCGCACATCGGACAACGGCGGCAGCTGTCAAGCCTGAATCTAGTCCACCACCTTCACGTCCCCCATCTCGAAGGTCAGCAGCAACTTCGGTTGAGCCAAGCACTATTGTATCAAGCCGACCCAGTCGAAGGACATCGATCACACCAGCAGCTCCAGTGCGCAAAACACCAGCACAGGAAATGACGCCTAAATCTGCAGCCACGGCAGCTAGCCGGCGTCCTAAGAGGGAAGCGCCCGGCACAGTGAAGCAGAGTAGTCAGGATGGCGGCGCAGCTGTTAGTGTCAGCAAGCGCAAGCATAAGCCCAACAAGAGCAAACCAGTGCAAGGCCCGAAAGTGGCAGTCGATGCTGCCAAACTAGAAATTAGGACCGATGTCGATGGCAACCAAGAGCTCATAGACCCGGATGAAGAAACCTATTGTGTGTGTGGAGATGTGAGCTATGGAGAGATGATCGCTTGCGAGCTTGATGAGAAGGTGAGCCTCTCCGTTCATTGTTGCCTTGCCAAGAGTCAAGCTGACGTTGTTTTCACAGTGCGAGTATGGGCAGTGGTTCCACATGGAGTGCGTCGAATTGCATGAAATGCCGCCACGGACTGTGAAATGGTACTGTCCTGGCGATCGGAAAAAACTGCACAAAGGCGAGAACTCCAACGGCTTGGTTGGACGAAGCATTAGATGAGGCTGAATTAGACCTGACATCAACGGAGCCGATGCTGATCGCCATCGAGTGTAGAGGGAGCGAGATGAGATTGCTTCGGGAAATGATACGGGGTCGAAGTCGTTGAAACGCACTGCGGATTCAATGAGCCGAAGAGCCGAAGAGCCTCATCTCCACTGTACAGCCAATCACGATGATCAGTGGGAGAAGGGAATTGTTTTCCCAGGGTGATGCTGACTGGTGTGCCATGCTTCCTTTACTAAGCTTGCAAGCGCGGCAAACGTGGTGAGCGGTGTGCATTGCCAGATCATGAAAAGCCCCCTCTAGGTAACTGGTCGTGTGTGCTCGCTGAGATGGAATGCAGCAGCGTCAGCGGGCTCATGTTCTTTTGTACACTTGTACACCTGCAGAGCTACGTACAATAGGCGTAGGGCTGGCATTGTTATTCCCTGGGTCACCAAGGTTTGTACAGTATGTGCGCACGAGGATGTGTTCAATTCTTGTTCCATCGAAAAGGACGGTGTTACGAGGTTACGAAGTCCCCTGGCTGCAAATCTCCCGAGAGCTAGCCAAGCTTTTACCTCCTGGCGTACCTGCATGCTAGCGTGGCACCAAGTCTCATTGTGGAAATGTTGATAGCTGCTGGCGTGTGGCAGGTTGCGCGATTTCGCTTTCTTGACAGACGGTGCCTGCGGCTGCCCCACCAGGTTAAGTCGGAAAGAGACACTGCATGCAAGCACTCTCCGTAGTGTAAGCGTAGTGTGTGGGACTGGCACACAGCTCAGGTTCTCGTTAATGTTTGCTCCTTTGCTCGCTCAACTCACCTCTGCGCCCGTCCCTCATCCCTCAACCCTCAAACCCCATCCCTCAACGCTCGCTGTCGTTGCTTCATCGCTACCGCTTCTCACCACCAACTGCCGTCAATCTTTTACGGACCGACACTCGCCACTCGTTACAGATTAATAATAACTAATCTACCAACTCTTGCGCAGCAACAGTAGACGTCTACAACCAGCTTGACACATCGTGTCACACTCACTTAGTCTCAGTTTGAACGAGAGGCACGAGCAATTAGCGCATCTTCCGCACCTCCAACAGCTAGAACCAATGCAACATACTTCTCTTACCGGAAAGATCACTTAATACGAGCTGGCAGATAATGGAAAGACCCGCGAAAAGACAGAAATTATCTGAAGACCCAGTATTTCCTGCAACAACGCGAACATTGGACCTCCCCAAAAGACGACCCCAAGGGAAGGTCATTCTTCCACGAGTACCCGATGTCACCGTCACCGCCGGCGTTCTCGATGTAGCCGTGAACGATGGAAGCCCTGCCATTCAGATCCCTGCTCCCACGGCCGATATTGCTGTATCATTGGGTAGCCTCGGCACTCTGACCGTCCCGGGCGTGAAAGCGTCAACTGCCACCAGCTCTGGTCGTAACTCAACATCTACTTCCGCCTCAGGTTCAGTGGCGTCCTCAGCTTTAGTGTCAGCCTCACAGCGTTCTTCTCTAGCATCATCTTCCGTTGCTGTCTCCTCTCTACTACCATCGTCAACAACATCAGCACCATCGGCAACATCGGCATCAGAAGGGTTACCAGAGGCATCAGAATCATCAGGATCATCAGAATCATCAGAACCACCAACAGCGGTACCATCGTCATCGTCATCGCATTTGGATGTCAGCAGCGCCCAATCTGTTACCGTAATACCATCAAACTCGACCCTCATCTCCACAACGCAGCGAACCGTCACAGTAACAGAGACGAGCACATATCATGTATCTTACTATAATGGGACATTTATCGCACCAAGTATCGCACCAAGCTCGACTCGGCAAGCGAGCCACACTGCTTCGACTTCTGCCGATGAGGACAGCTCACACTCCAGCTCCAAGCACCATTCCTCTTCTTCATCTAAGTACGTCTTTGGTGACGGCGTAACTGTTACATACACTTCAGACTCCGCTTCTTCCACGGCCGCAGATTACAGTAATGCAGAGGTTGGAGCTGTAGCGACAGGCGCTGGATCTGCCGCGACAGATGTCGGTGGCACTGGTAGCGGCAGTGGCAGTGGCGATGGTAACGGGAATGGCACCGACAACGGTGACAGCGGCTCTTCCGGCCCTATCTTGACTCCCCAGCAGACGCAAATGGTTGGGGGTATCGTGGGAGGACTTGCTGGCGTGGCCATTGTGCTAGTCGTTTTACTCTACCTCCTTAGGCGGTATAGAATGCGCCTCAAGGATCAAGGTCGATTGCCCGAACAGCTAACTTCTGGCCACAGTCGCGGGGGCTCGGGCCTGATAGGCGCAGCTGAGCCCATGTCACACTCGCGATCTTCATTGTTCTTCCCTCCAGCTGCGGTCGCCTCAAGCATGAAGAAATGGCGGCCAGGCTCAGACATGACCATGATGACGAACACGACATCGACCACAGGAGCTGACTCCGAGAAAGGTTTCCAACGTGTCTCTGGCCGCAAGATTCCCTCGGTCCTGTCAACAGGCGGCGACCAATTCGGCGGTTCCTACGGCGCGTTTGAAAAGGAAATTAGACCATCAGCGGCCCGCCATCACCACGACCTCTCAGAATCTTCTTTCTACCGCGACGCGGACGGCACCTATGTTGGTAGCGGGAACGGAATCGGGCGCTCCGCATCACGCTCAGCCCCGTCCACCCCCGTTTACCCAGTCTTCTTTTCCAGCGAGTCGGCACGGCGCCCCAGCCTAGCGAACATCACCGCTACCGACCGTCGCGACTTCGCCAACGGCGACATCAACCGCGCTTTCTACCGCAACATGAACATGAACGTGGCGGCCCCGAACACGGCATCTGACGGCATGGCCGTGTTCCGCAGTAGTCCGGCGCGGACACCCGTGACTCAGTCGCCGGTTAGTAGTAGTCTGCGGCTACCGATCCAGGCGCCTGTGACGATGGATGAGGACATACCGGAGATGCCGCTTCCGAGTCCCGGGTTTGGGTTAGGAGTGGGACATAACCTGGCGCAGCAGAGGATGCCGAGCCGGCATAGTACGAAGACGACGGGCAGTGGGACGGGGAGTGGGAGGTTTAGGGAGGAGATGGCGTAGAGTGAAAGGCGAGGGGAGCCAAAACCTATATTGAGACGCATAATGCAAGTGAAGATGCTGACGCTGGCTTCAACGGCTAGGAATGCAGCGAGAAAGGAAAGGCAAGGCAAGGCAAGGCATTTGCCTGGAGCAGGATCTGTTTGGCAATTTACGCTGTGATACCCATTTATCTGTTTTTGTCAACTGGCGTTTATTGTTGGTCTACCTACTCGGTCTAATATATTGGGTCGATCAGTGCAGGCCAAAAGTGGCGTGGCTACTGCTGGCTCACTCACACACGATGAGTATTAATGTGGTAATGTGTATGTACGTTCAATTCACGTGTCACTGCCTGTGCCAGTGGCGTGTTGACAGATCTGAATTGATACGCCGTTGAGCGTACTGTAACTTGGACATCTTCTGCGACGGAGCATAGCATAGCATAGCATAGCTTCCTATCTAATGTTTACTCATTTATTCGGGTTCTTGTGTTCGGTGTGAATGGTCTCTGGTCTCTGGTCTGTGGTTCTTGATAGCTGTGCTGTGCTGCGCTGTGCTGCGCTGTGCTGCGCTTGGAGTTGCGCCTGCTCTTCGTCACGTACGTGCATGCATGAGCTCTCTTTCTTAGCGTAGTGTGGTCGAGTAGAGGCGAAGCGAGGCGATACGGATCGGCTTCTGGTCTGATGGGTGGTGGGATGCAAGGTGTAGAGGCGAAGCGAACTCGTTTGTGCCTTCCGGTAGCGCAAATCCAGGACAGGGGTGATTTGTGCATGACATGGCCCTCTCAATGTGCCGTACTCAGATTTGTGTCCGTTGTCGGTGCCGAGCCGGATGTTGTTGTGTGGTCCGGTTTAGTAAGTTGCATATCGGGGGATAGAGCTGTGGATATGGATGAGCCTCATCTGGGCGATCGAATGGTTGCGCCGCCGCTGGTTCTGTTGCTGGTTCTGCTTCCGCTTCTGGCTTTGCGGTTCTGGCAATATTCGGTCTCAGAGGCGTCCCGCATAGACCCAGTCGATCGACACTGAGGTAAGTTGTTCTCTTGAGACACAGTCCGTGCGGTTCTTGAACGTGTCAACTGTACGTCGTTTGTTGAGTAGCGTGTGATGCCCGCTGGGTTCGATTGGGACATCTTTCCCACGCTCTCAAGGTTCATCCCTCGCGGTTGCGGGTTCTGCGGCAAGGAATCGACTGCGATGATGCCATATGAGTTAGATTTGCGAGCATGATTTGCGGGTTTCACTGGGGAGATCTATCGACAGAGACATCGGCTGGCTCATCTCTCAGTACCAAGCACCATCTTCTCCCTCTCGCTCTGTCGCGGCATCGAGCCCTTCTTACTATGCTTTCTGACGTTTTCCTCCTTGCGCTTGATAGCACCCAGCTCATCTCTCTTGATGTCGCCCGCCTTCTTGATCGTCTTGGGCATGTGTCTGTGTCGCTTGATCCTCTTGATCTCGGGCATGTGAGAGTATCGTCTGATTAGTGCCTGGTCGTACTCTATCTTCTGCTGTTGTCTGGCTGACTTGATGCCGACTCTATCCGAGGCGTTTGCGCGCCATAGTCTGATGTTGCCATCGTCTGAGCCTGAGAGCACGAATTTGTTGTCTGGTGTCCATGTGGCGGAGAAGACGCGCTGCATGCGTTTCGTGTGGTAAATGTCTCTCGAGTGACCACGGTCGCGGTTCCAGAGGCGGATTGTGCGGTCGTAGGAGGCAGAGACGAGTTCTTCGCCGGTGGGGCTAAATTCGACGTCCATGACTGCTGCGACGTGGTCTTTGAGAACGTTGAGGGCGCGGTTCATCTTGCGCATGTCAAAGATGTAGACGTTGTGGTCTTCGTTTGCGACAGCGAAGTTGAAGGCTTCCATGGGGTTCCAGGAGATCTTGTTGGAGGCGAGGGAGAGCACGGCTTTGTGGAGGGGAGAAGAGGTGCGGAGGTCGTAGAGGACGATTGCGCGGTCGAGGGCTGTGGAGGCGAGAATGGAGGTTTCGGACTGGTTGAAGGAGACGGAGGTGATTGTGTCGGTGGAGGTTGGCCAGCGGAGGGTTTGGGTCGGGGCTGAGGCTGGTCTGGAGAGGTCGTAGATTGAGATTGTGCTCGAGGATGCAGCGATTGCGGGTTCTGACCGGTGGTGTGTGATGTCTGTGAAGGCGCCTTGGCCTAGGTAGGTTGCCAGAGGAGGACTTCTCGATTCGGTGTTGTAGGGGTCCCACAGCTTGACTGTCTTGTCTGTGGCGCATGAGAGTAGTTTTCGATCTGGGGTCCAGCATAGGCCCTTGACGATGTTTTCATGGCCCCGAGTCGCCCAGACTTCTTCTCTGCTGACCAGGTCCCAGACTTTGATGACACCATCACCACTGCCACTCCCGAATCGTTCCAGAGAGTTTGGATCTTTGGCCATGGTATAGACACCGTCTACATGACCCGTGCCCATCTGCCCGACGAATGGGGCTGCGAACATGCGCTCCATTTTGACGGCATTGAGAGCCCTGGTGTACTCTCTGGCTCGCTCGAACGGGTGCTGTGATGGGTCGAGGTTGCGAGGTTGGCGCACGACATCGCTGCCGGCTGGCGCTGCGGCGCGGCTGAGAGATTTGATTTTCTGGCCCTGTTAGCTACATGTCTAGCAGTAGGGTTATATGGTCAGACTTACCATCTTGTCATTGTATCCTCATGTGAGAGAGAACACGAGCGCAAGATTAATTTATGTATGCCTCGCCAATCAACTTTTTACTCCGCACCTCGCGGCTGCCACTACTACGGTAGGGTAGTAGTAGGGTAGAGAAAGCGGCCATTTCGCGTACTACAGCTGCGGCAAGAAATGGTGGCATGGCATGGCACGTAACGCCGTTATGCCTGCAGTCGACTTAACCACCGTCTACTCACGCCTTGAGACATATCGTTCTTTTGAAACCAACCCTACCAATAGACGTAGCGAGCGACTAGACAATCTCTACTCTACCAAATATACGAGAAGCTCAGCATGGCGCCGCCACCAACCAACGAGCAGTTAATGGAGGAAGCGAAGAAAGTGTCCAAGTCAGATCCTGCGCAAGCTGAGAAGCTGTACAAGGAGGTTTTGTCGAAACCACCCGGGTCCAACGACACTGCGTCGAGAGACTTCGAAAGTGCTCTGATAGGACTGGGAGAGCTCTACCGCGATCATAAAAAGCAGCAAGACCTGGCAGAACTGATCAGGACGAGTAGACAACAATTGTCTTCATTTGCGAAGGCGAAGACGGCAAAGCTAGGTATGACGCCCAGGGTTGAGGATATGGCCAGTAGACTGACATGCTATAGTGCGCACGCTCCTGGATCACTTCGCCGACATTCCCAATTCTCTCGAAAACCAGATCAGCACAACCAAGTCATGTATCGAATGGGCTGTTGCAGAGAAGCGAGCATTCTTACGTCAGAATCTGCAGACCCGCCTTGTAGGGCTGTACATGCAGAAGCAGGCCTGGTACGACGCTCTGACGCTGATCAATGGCTTGCTGAAAGAGTTGAAACGCCTGGACGACAAGTTGACCCTGGTGGAAGTACAGCTGCTGGAGTCCAAAGTCTACCATGCCCTCACGAACCAGCCCAAAGCAAAAGCAGCTTTGACCTCAGCACGAACCTCAGCAGCATCCGTCTATACACCACCTCTCCTACAGGCAGGTCTGGACATGCAAAGTGGAATGCTCCACGCTGAAGATCAAGATTTCAACACCGCTTTCTCCTACTTCATCGAAGCCCTCGAAGGCTACCACTCGCAAGACGACTCGGCCAAGGCTGCGGCTGCATTGCAATACATGCTGCTGTGCAAGATCATGCTCAACTTGGGCGACGATGTCAACTCCCTTCTAGCATCCAAACAGGCGCAGAAATACCAGGGAAAGAACCTCGAAGCCATGAAGGCAGTTGCACGCGCCCACTCGAACCGGTCACTGGAGGAATACGAGCAAGCACTATCTGACTACAGATACGAGCTGGGCAGCGACATCTTCATCCGAAACCACTTGCGCAAACTGTACGATGCCATGTTGGAACAAAACCTCATCAAGGTGATTGAGCCCTTCAGTCGGGTGGAGATTGAGCATGTGGCCAAGATGGTAGGTCTCGACACGGTGCAAGTGGAGCGGAAACTGTCGCAGATGATTCTGGACAAGGTCATCATCGGAGTGCTTGACCAAGGCGCAGGAAGTCTGATTGTGTATGACGAAACGGAGCGGGATGTGGGCTACGATTCAGCGCTCGCAACAATCGAGAAGTTGAGCAACGTGGTGGATGTGCTGTATACTAACCAGGCCTCAAACTTGGAGTGATTAGCAAATGCCAGTGAGGCACGTGGAAGTGGAAAACAAGCAGACTTAAGTTTAGCGTCATTGTCCCCGTTCCGTTCCCACTTTCCTGACCGGTTCCCAAGCGCGTTCGTGCCTTCCGATCGGCGCTTCTGGGCTTCTGGAGCCCGCCATTACATCGTATTGTCTTTCATGTTTCAACCACTTGCCAATTATTTACTGTAGCACTTTCAAAGATCACGCAACCGAGAACCGCGAGCAGCAGATCAGCCTCTGGACTCCACCAAGCATCAACCCAAGAAGTTGCACGGCATTCACCTCAGCAAAGGCCAACCCGAACCCCACCTTGCCCTTTCCACGTCGTAGGGCAAGCCACTGCGCACTCGGACTACCACCGTCGCTACTTTGATAAAGGCTCTGGCGCATCTGATATTCCGCTATACACGCAGGCCTAGTCGCAACTTGCATGCAGACAGAGTAAATGGGGCAAAAGTATGGCCATGCCGATCCTGCTTGAGCGCACGCATGAGGGAATAGGAAACAAAGAACAAACGCTGATGGATGGTCTAGACAATCAAAGCTCTCGCCGAGCCAGCTCGAAGACCTCTCGAGATCTACCCATTTCGACAAGAAGGAATTGCAGCAATGGTACAAGGGTAAGGTGGACTGCATCTGCGCGAGGCTTTCTTTAACATCTCAACTCTCCAGGATTCATTAAGGATTGCCCATCCGGCCTCTTGACCAAAGAAGAGTTCCAGAACATATATCGCACCTTCTTCCCCCACGGCGACCCTACCTCGTTCGCAGATTATGTGTTTCGCGTCTTCGACACCGACCACAACGGGTCAATCGAGTTCAAAGAGTTCATATGCGCCCTGAGCGTGACTAGCAGAGGGCGCATGGAGGACAAGCTGGAGTGGGCCTTCCAGCTGTATGACATCGACGGAGATGGCAAGATCAGCTACGAAGAGATGCTGCAAATAGTCGAAGCCATTTACAAGATGGTCCGCCCTTCTCAATTGCGCACCCTGACTTCTGCTAACTTCTGCTAGGTCGGTTCCATGGTCAAATTGCCCAAGGACGAAGACACGCCCGAGAAGCGCGTCAAAAAGATATTTCGCATGATGGATAAGGATGAGAATGGTAGCCTAGATATGAATGAGTTCAAGGAAGGAAGCAAAAGGGACGAGACCATCGTGTCGGCCCTGTCGCTCTACGATGGGTTAGTGTAAGAGGAACCCTAAGAGGGATCACAAGTCTGGTCATAAGTCTGGCGTTGTAGCAACAACTTATTTTCATTGCAAACCATAGTCAAACGTTGGAACGTAGATACATTTCTGCAAAGAATGAGATATTACTGACTGAACTGCCATGAGACAAGATTGTCGCAGGAACGGGGTCCCGGTATTGAACTGTCGGATTTCCTTTGCCGCTCTCAGCCTCACAGTACTCTGCCATATTCTGATCTTGCTTCCTCCAAACGCATCACGACTGTCAACTACGCTTCATTGTTTAAACCGACCTGTCGCTTCCTCCCAGATCTCGAACAAATCACGCTCTTCTCCAAGTGCCGCCCTTACCAAAGCATGATCAGATAAATCCTACTGGTCCCGTACCGGCTCAACTATGCGACCGTCATGGCGTGGCCTGCTGCTGGGCTTGATACAGCTGCACACAGCTCATGCATTTTATCTGCCTGGTGTTGCTCCTTCTTCCTATGACAAGGAGCAGCTAGTACCGCTCACAGTTAACACCCTGACACCCTCGATATCTAGAGAAGATGCACAACTACATGCCGTGGTATCCTACGACTACTACCATCCCGCCTTCCGCTTTTGTGCTCCTGAGGAGGGTCCGAAATGGGTGCGCGAGTCTCTAGGCAGTATCCTATTCGGCGACCGCATCCGCACCTCTCCCTTCGAGTTGAAGATGGGTGTGAATCAGTCCTGCAAGGCCATATGTCCCGGCAAGGTGATGGACGAGAAGAGCGCTCAATTCGTGGCATCCAGGATAGAGCAGGCATACAAGGTCAACCTCCTCATCGACGGTCTGCCGGCTGCAGAAGTCGCTGAGGACCTGACCACTGGCGAATACTTCAACAGCCCTGGTTTCCCGCTTGGCCGCGTGGAAGATGATGGCAAGACCAAGATCCTGTACAACCACTGGGACATCGTCATCGACTACCACAAGACCACTCTGGCTGCCGGCAAATACCGTGTTGTTCAAGTGCTTGTGCAGCCCAGCTCGACTGCAGTGAACAGATACATCGAACCTCAGAAAGGAACTTGCCCAAACGGTGGCCCTCTGGTCCTCAACGAGAACGGCGGGCAGACCATCACATATACCTACAGCGTCTACTGGAGAGAGTCCACCATGGCCTGGGCTACACGATGGGACAAGTATCTGCACGTGAGTGATCCGAGTATTCACTGGTTTTCACTCATCAGCAGCACTTGCTTTGCCCTCTTGCTTCTGGCCTTGGTCAGCTCCATCCTCGCTCGTGCCCTACACAAGGATATTCAAAGGTACAACCGCCTCGACAACATCAACCTGGATGATCTGAACGGCACTTCCGCAGTCGACGATGACGTTCAAGAAGACTCTGGCTGGAAGCTTGTTCATGGCGACGTATTTCGAAGTCCTCGGTATCCCATGTTGCTCAGTGTCATGCTGGGAAGTGGTGCCCAGCTGTTCGTCATGGTTGGCTTTACTGTCGCATTTGCTCTGATAGGCTTCTTGTCACCTTCGAACCGCGGCTTCTTGACCACTGTCAGTCTACTACTGTACACGCTGCTTGGCTTTGTCGGAGGCTATGTGTCCGCTCGAGCATACAAGACATATGGCGGAGAGAACTGGACACTCAACATGGCTTCCACCCCGTTCTTCGTTCCAGGAATCGTCTTCACCATGTTTTTCCTGATGAACCTCTTCGTCTGGTCAAAGGGCTCTGCAGGCGCGGTGCCCTTGACCACCATGTTGGCCCTTGTGGGAATATGGTTCTTTATCAGCGTGCCTCTCAGCATCGTTGGAAGCTGGCTCGGCTTCAAAGTCCCGGTCCCTGATCCCCCCACTCGAGTCAATCAGATCCCACGACAAATCCCGCCAGGCCCCTCATCACTCCGACCAATACCCTCGATCCTGCTCACTGGCATCTTGCCTTTCTGCGCCATCTTCGTGGAGCTCTACCCTATTCTCACCTCGCTGTGGACGGGGCGAATTTACTACATGTTCGGTTTCCTGTTCATCTGCTATGGCATCATGATCCTGACTTCGGCATGTACAACAATCCTCCTTGTCTACTTCCTGCTTTGCGCCGAAGACTACCGATGGCAGTGGCGCGCATTCCTCGGATCCGGCATGACAGGAGTCTATGTATTCATTATAGCCTTGTGGTTCTGGGTTACGCGGATATCGTTTGGTGGACTCACCGGCGCTATATTGTATGTGGGTTACTCTGCGTTGATTGGATTCTTGGTATTCGTCCTAACGGGTAAGTCGGATCGTTCTTTGGGAAGCTGGTGGAGCTCAGCTGACTCTTGTTCCCAGGATCCATCGGCTTCGTGTCGTCCTACTGGTTTCTGTTCCGTATTTACGGCTCAATCAAGGTTGATTAGATGTGAGGGTGTAACAATAATAATAACAGTACGAGTAGCTTTCCGGAGATGATCTCCAGATGATCAACGAGCATGTGCTGCAGTGTTTCATGCAGGAACGTGCTTTTGAGTTCCCTACGTCTCGGTCTTACCAGCCAAGTAAGCACACCGAACTCTAAAAGCGCGTCAAGCGTTAACATTACCAAGTACGGATCTAAGGTTTCATCTGGCCTTGATCAGATATCCGATTCGGATCTCGCGAAGCCACGTTACACAAATGCGACACCACGATTGCCATTGATCTATCAACTATGACAGTATTCTCAACTACCCACAAAATATGCGTAAGAGAATCAGTGTTCGGTCAAAGCTACGCTGCCGAGGCGAGATACGGCAGGCCCCCTAGCTACTGGAAAATTGGCTGCAGCCGGTGCTGCAGAACATCTCGATTTGGAACAGTTTCAAATTATTCGCGACGTGGGTGGCGTGCTTCGTGTTGCCCACGTGTGAAGCTTCTTGTGCTTCTGTTATCGAGAGTAGAATGTGTCTTCTCCGACAGTACAGAGTCGGCGAGTGTCTAGTCGCAGAATACATAGATAGTTATACACAATGAAAGGCTAGACAAGTAAAAGCGCCTGCAATTCTGTAGGGTCTCATCCTGGTCTAAATATGACCAGCGAACGTAAGCACTGCACTTGTTCTTGGACCTGCTTGCAGGGATTTAGGGGGCCGCCAAAACAGCCAATCTGTGCCCTGGTCAAATAGGAAGGATCAGCATACGAGGGACGACGTCATTCATTGTAAGGGACTGTCACGCTTCGTCAAATTAGTCCGGCCAGCGTGACTGCAGTGGCCCTTCGCTGGCGCTGGCGGACTTCAAGTTTGCCAGAAGTTGATGCTCGCACTGGCTGTAGGTTGGCCACCAGAATTCTTGCCCAAAAGTCCCCTCTTCGCCATGCGCCGTTGAATCCACTGGATTTGTGGGATTCCACATAAACACACTGCACCTTCGCCTGTGGGCATCATCGTCGTCACTGGTCCTTTCTCGGCCTCGCGCTACCCACCACCTAATTCTCGTTACCCGACATACTAAGCGCTCTAGCATTACAGTCGCAGTTATCTCGACGACGTGCACAAGCCATCGGTGGCCCCCCACAAAGCCCATTGAGGACTTCACCATTGCGCCACAAGACAAGCGGACGTTCAGTTCGCGACATCCTGCGTAATTCTTGTGCCTATGCCTGAACCAATACGACTCTTGAAGCCGCAGACTCTGGTATCGACCAGCGGCTGTCTGCAATCAAGATGAAATCAAGCAAGACTCCTCGTCCTCCGCTGCAGAAAACCCGACTCTCCCGAGAAACGACAAGCAGTCATGGAACGCTGGCCTCCCCTACTACCGGAGCCGCGATCGATCCATCTGGTGATGATCTGAGACCGAAAGTGCCTCGAAAGCAGAGCGAAACAGCATCCCCCATCCGATCGATGGCCATCCACACGCAGGTGACAACAGTACTAGCGCAGGATTCGCAAGGTCTGGAAGTCATGAGGCGGAGGATGGGTGAGGCTATGGCGAAGAAACAAGAACAAATCTCGCTGAAACAATCTCCAGATACGAGCCCATCGGAAAACATGTCACCAAAACGGTTGAAGTCGGCGGCGAACCTATCCGAAGGCTCGTCTCATGCAACATCTACTGAGTCCCTGCCGAGTACATCGGCCACGATTTCTACAGACTCGGCAAAGACGGTTCGCGCACCCTTCGATGCCACACCGGGCACTGTACGCACGCCCTCGTACCCATTCCCTCGAATGAACATGAGACTTCAGCGCGGCCTGAGTTCGAGATCTGGCCCACACCACAGACCCTTCACCCTCCTCTCGCCTACGAATGAACCACCAGAGATGCATGGAATGGAAATAGAACGTAGAGATAGTGCAGCCATGAATAGTGCCTCAGAGACCAGTACACCAATGGGCCAAGAAATGTCGAAGGCTTACCCCGAGGACCCAAACCATCCAACCCCGGATTTGTACGATATGGTGCTCATGCTGAGCACTGAACCCGGTCTGGAATCTTGGTGGGCGAATGTGACAGAGATCCTAACCGAAGCATATGGCGCTGAAAGAGCCTCACTTGCATTGCCTGGAGATATTACTGATTTAGAGAATGTACCGTGGGGTCAAAAAGCCAGCTTCGGTATTAACGGTAGCGACAGTGGCGATTCAACCAATGTGGGCTCCAACGTGGCATCCGAAGCAGACAATGTATCACTCGTTGGTGAGCTCGCGTCTGCCGGCTTCGGCACGGAGAAAGCAGGACTTCCGCGTCGTCCACCTCTGACCACTCGCCACTCCATTGCAGGGGTATCACCGGAGAAGGCCTCGAAAATGAGTCCCATGCGTCCACATGGTCCAACGAGAGCAATCAGCACCATGTCTGGCTTTCAGCAACCCCAAGGCGATCTCGGCTCAATTCCGAAACTCACAAAACAGTCGCCTACGCCACAAGTGTCTCAAGCTGAAGAAGACCTCAACGTTAGCTCAAGGCAGGATCTTCTGAGCACAGCTACCTCTGCACCGCGCTGTTATGTGTATCGAACGTTACAGCGGCTAGAAGCTGAACCAGATCCACTTCTGGTCAGAACTGGGGTGTCCACGCTCTTTGGGAAACGAAAGCCTGTAGTCTTGACGAGAGCATATTCAGATGAAAGAAGCCACACACCACAGAAGGAGAATTGGTACGCCAAACAACCGTATAGAGAGCGGGAAAGTTCAACGGCCACAGTCCGAGCATTTGAAGAGTATGAGCAACCAGAACCTTCGCCATGGTCTCAAAGTCCTTCGCCCTCGCCAGCTGCAAGACCAGACCCTGCAGAATCGCCCTTTTTCACTCAGTCTGCAACAGTCGACGAGGATGCCTTCTCACCCAACCCACCATCATACAATTACGGCGCCTCCGCCAATCAATCCCTGAATGCGATTGGCACTGACAGTTCGAAAACTCTCATACATATTCCGCTGATTCAGCCAGTGCCATCACGCAAAGTATTGGTATCTAGTTTACGATTCCCGGTAGCGATTCTTTCCTTCTTGTCACCAGTGACGCCATATCCTCGCAACCTGCGGCACTCCTTGTATGCCTTGCTACCACATCTAGCCAGTACCTTTTCGCTAGCGCACCAGTTTTCCAATATGCAGGAACGACTTCGAGGAGGAGGACAGCGTGCCGGTTCGTCGTTTGGTCTTGGTGGAACGTTCTCAGACGAGGGGTCAGAGTTGGAGCTTGTCACAGAATTGAGTACCCAAATTCAACATGAAAAGGCCCTGAGCAAAGCTTCGAGTCTGGCAGGTAGTGTATACAGTCCTAGCGACAGAGCCAGTGTGCCTAGAACTAGTCCACCGGGGTCGATCGCCGGCACACCGCTCCTGGACGAAGTCGGTATGAATAGCCATTTTCCACTCACACCAAGCAAAACAGGCAGCGAAATGGTTGAGGGCTATTTTTCTGCAAAACGTAACCGCTCAGGAATCCTGAATGCAGGAAAACAAGCAGCGCCAACAACACCTGGCGGCAGGAACACCAAGGAGGTTTCTCCAGAGCGCCAGAGAAAACCTGATCGTGCACAGCAGGTACCTCAAAGCTCCTCGAAGAAGCAGAATGTCTCCGTGGACACCAATAAAGGACGCTCAGAAGCACAAAATCACAACAACCGAAGTGCCAGCCTAACATCGGAAGCCTCTTATGAGCAAACTCCGACCAGCGGGGTCGACCGCATCGAATTTAGGCGTCTGCTGCATCGGGATTCTTTGAAGCCTGAAGAGGGCGAAAGGAACTTACCGGAGCTCATAGCCGCGCTTATGTTGAATGCCGTACCGTTACAATTGTTCTTAGCAAAACCTTCCAATGGGGACCTGGTCTGGACGAACCGCAAGTTCGATGCTTTCAGGAGTCAAGGTGAAGGACGAGTCAAGGACCCATGGAAAAATGTCCACAGTGAGGATCAACCGGAGTTGATCAAGATGTGGAAGCAGGCGCTGAGAACTGGCAATCAATTCACGCATTACATCCGCGTCAAGAGGTTCAATAGCGATAGCGACTTCAGGTGGTTCGTGTTCCGAGCTAGCACAATGCTTTCGAATAATGGTCGACTGCTCTACTGGGTTGGCTCATTTCTGGACGTTCACGAACAATATGTGAAGAACTTGGAAGCACAAGACATGCAAGCGACCATGGCGCGTGATTCAAAGATACGTGCTCTGGCTGATGCCATTCCTCAGGTGCTCTTTGAGGCCGTTGAGGGAGAAGGCATAGTGTCTGTCAACCAGCAATGGCACACATTCTCGGGTCAGACTCTCGACGAAGCTCGAGGAGTTGGTTTCGCTAGGCACGTTCACCGTGACGACCTGCACAAATGTGGTATGCTGGCACCTGCTGACGTGCCTCGTGCTGCGAGCGAGTCTAGCCAGTCGACTACGTCGTCGCAGCGGACTGTGCAGGGGTCTCACAGGCGCTCGAGAAGTCTTTTTGCGCCAGATGATGCTGCACTGGCCACAATGATTCAGCAAGGGTCAGTGACAGCAGAGAAGGACGAGAACGGGCGAGTATCGTATACAACGGAGATACGCCTGCGGTCAAAGAAAGGCGAGTTCAGATGGTTCTTGGTTCGCCTCGTGAAGGTAGAGGACGGTCACGCATCATGGTATGGCACCTGCACCGACATTGAACTTCGAATGAATCTGGAGCGCGACCTGAATGAGGCTAACAAGAAGGTCCACATGGAGATGGAATCTAAGACTAAGTTCTTCGCCAACATGTCCCACGAGATACGCACTCCATTGAACGGTATCTTGGGCAGCATGCCGTGGCTAGTTGAGTCACAACTTGATCATGACCAAAGACGGACTCTGGACACTATACAAAACAGTGCTAACAACTTACGAGAGCTGGTCGACAACATTCTAGATGTCACGAAAGTCGAAGCTGGAAAGATGACATTACTACCCAAATGGTTCGACGTACGGAGTTTGTGCGAGGAGGTGGTCGACACTTGCTCATCGCGTGCCATTGAACGCGGCCTGGAACTGAACTACACCTTGTGCCCCGATGTGCCGTCAACCGTCAAAGGCGACCCTTTCCGACTTCGGCAGGTCTTGCTTAACCTCATGGGAAATTCTGTCAAGTTCACTCAAGAAGGCGAGGTGTATCTGCGGTGCGGAATGAAAGTCCAGCCGACGGCGAACCAAACGTTCGCTTTGCTGAACTTTGATGTGGTCGACACTGGAAGAGGCTTCAACGAGTCTGAATTTAAACGGCTCTTCAAGCAATTCGGACAGATAGAAGGTGCGAGTCAGCATGATGCAGGGTCAGGACTTGGCTTGTTCCTGTCCAAACAACTGGTCGAAATGCACGGCGGCGAGCTGTCTGTGACTAGCAAGGTTGGTGAAGGATCTACGTTCAGTTTCTATATACGCGTGGAGACGACCGCTCCTGGCCAACAAGAAGTATCGGCCGAACACCCATTACGACCCTCACATCGACATAGCGTCTCCTTTGGTACAAGTCCGTCTCACTCTGGGGCTGGAACACCTACGCTGCCGGCCTCATCGAAGACAGTCGTGCATACACCTGGTTTGTCAAAATATGTATCTCCGCCACCAGAGACCCCAGCACCGCCGTCACCAGCTGTAACTTCTCCTTTCGGTGTATCAGACGGCTCAGCAAGCGTGGTTTCCTTTCGCACAGCTTCCAACACCGTGGTCACACCTCCATCGCTACCGTCCAACCTGCCCACACCCGAGTCTGTCGTTGGCGCGAAGTCGTCGTCGTCGAACATCAGTGACAGGCTGGCAAGCATACCATCTATCATTGACAGTAGAAGTGGGTCCTTGCCATCGCTACATCGTGCCCAGTCTGACAACCACGGCGTAAAGGCCGTGAATTCTGATGCCGCCCACCCTCAGACCTATTCTATCGTGGTCATATGTCCCATGGAGCACGCGCGACTTGCAATCAAGCAGCACATCGAGCATGTGGTACCACACCAAATTCCCGTCAATGTGACAGCACTATCAAATATCAACGCTTTCCTTGAGTTGCGTCACGGTCCAAGTCCGCCAACATTCACACATATTGTGCTTGATCTGCCAGCGAGCTCGGATATTATGCTGTTCATGCGTCAGATTGCAACTTTCTCAGCTGCGGTTGTGCCTGCCCTGGTGATTGTCACGGACCATTACCAGAAGAGAGATATCGCCGAGGACTTCATGACGCTCACATCGACTGGGAAGAAGGCTTTCCTAGTCCATAAACCGGTTAAACCGTCGGTTTTCGCCATGATCTTTGACCCTGCTCAGCTTAGGAACCTCAGCAAAGATCGTGTGCGAGAAGTAGCACAAAACAGCAGCGACGATTTCAAGAAGATTGCAAATCATGTCAAGGATACCATCGGCAAAAAGTTCCGGCTCCTGCTTGTTGAAGATAGCGACACGAATCGCATGGTCATCCAACGGTATTTGAAGCGGGTCGAGCTTGCAAGTGATGAAGCGCGTGACGGTCAGGAGTGCGTGGACAAGGTCCGTGCTCGACCTCATGGCTACTATAATCTGATTATCTGCGATATTCAGATGCCGAAGAAGAACGGCTATGAGGCTTGTGTTGAGATACGGCAGTGGGAGAGGGAAAATGCATATCCTAGTGTGCCCATAATGGCACTCACAGCAAATGCTATGCCTGAGGAGCGTGCGGCTGCTGGTGCAGCTGGATTCTCGGATTACTTGACGAAGCCGGTGGACTTCAACCGCTTGGGGAGGATGATGATTACGCTACTTGATCCGAGTATTCCGCATACGTCCTTGAAAGATCAGAATGTGGATACAGGCAGGTGAGCGTGAAGTTGAGGGAAGTTAGGACGAAGATACTATGATTGACGAGGCTTCCAGGTGAATATGTGGTGTTTTGGTATGACCGTCGACATGACGTTGCAATGGAACCAACGAGCAGCGCCTATGGGCAGAAGCACTCGTTGTCACTGTTAATGACTCTTCTTGCCCGAAGCGCCTAGCGTTGGGCGTCGATTACTACACTATTGAGGACACGACTTAAGAACGATTGTGCTCTTGAGACCGGATGGATTAGCAGGCGTGTCGCAGCACTTCCTCATTGAAGACTGCGATGTCAAAATAATACTGGAAACCCTAATAAAGTGCTAGCACACAAAATGTTTACATTACATTTCGCCGTTTGCGTGCCCCTTTATTTGTCAGGCAAGCGCGCAGTGCGCTATGTCAAACAGCCGTCCCGAGATTATCTCCTCCTTTTGCGTTCGTTGAAAAGCCAAGCTCTTGGGCTACTCGAGACAGGTCAGGATCATGTGCCATGAACTGACTGTGCTCATTCCTGACAGCCTCTTGATGGCTCAGAATTGACTAAGTATATACTTTGAATTGGTGTGCTTAGTCACTACTTTCCCCACTTCCAGATTCCTCGTGCTTGTGATACCATGGATGACGCTGCAAGTCAGCCACGCACTTTACAATGACAGATGGGCTAACTTCTTGACGAAATCCTGTCGCATATGGCGCACTTCCAAGTCGGAGAATTATGCAGGGCTCAACACGTTTCTGATCGCGTCTTCCTTCCGCATCATCTGTTCCCGAGTGCCGAGCCTTCTGCCTTTTGATAAGGCTAGTATTCATCACGGTTTGCTGTTTCACAATCCGATCATCCATTGCCGACATGGCATTGCTCGTTCTTGTACGCGCCGGGTCCTTCTTACTTTGCTGCTAGCTTGATGCTTGCTCCCTGAAGCTTTGATTTAACTTGCATCATCGCGTTGGCGCCTTCCGTGAACTGCCATTGGCGCTTTCCCCAATTCGTCTACCGCACTTCTGCTGCTTTCTCTGGCCAAGGCTAAACCCTGTTTGTAACCTTGCCCTGCGTCCTCTTTCCAACGCGAATTACGCACTTAAAACAACCTCCTGTCTTGTACAATTGCGGCGTAGCGAGTGCGAAAGTCGCCTGTCTTCGTGTGTCTCCTCAGCGTTTACCGGTGATTGTGCTTGTAATTTCATGGTTCGTACGCGACGTCAGCCCCCTGCTAGCTCGGCTGCGGCTTTTGCAGACCTCTTCTGTCATTTTGCTTATCAACCTCACCGTCGTCTTCACCCCTTTCTTGACTTCACCAACACAACTCATAGAACGTCACCACAGCCAACTCGATAGTGGCCAGTATTACGCCTCCGTTTCCGCTTCTAGATCCCGAAACTAATGCCTGGGTACTGCCGGTCTGTGCCTAATCGCACCAATAATCAATCTCACTGCTGCCGCCCACCATGTCCACCGACTCAGCTTGCTGCGCCTTTCCTCCTCGAGCTTGCGCCCAGCCAGTAACGAAGATCTCACACGCAATCCAGCTCGTGCCAGTGGGGAAATTGCTGAAAATCAGTCTGTCCGGAGTCCATATCCCTGCTTGACTTGAGAGAATTCTGCTACGCTGGCATCCGTCTATTGGATCCCTCCCATGGATTAGCCTTTCACCCCTACAGCATGATGCGCTCCTCCCTGTCGCTGCTTTTACAGAACTACCGTGGGCCATGCATTCTTGATCCTCGCCATAGGACCTTACTGGCTGGATTGTATTACCTCCACTCCCTTCCGCTGCGGACGGATATGACGGACTGGTCCGACCATGACACACGCTCCTTCGCTCACCCAATCCTACAGTCTAGCGCTCTCCTCGTGCATCCACTTCCTGCTTTCTTTTCGTAACATGGCGGGGTCCTCGCAGCAGATGGACCGGCAAGACCAGCCCTCCTCGGTCAAGATTGGCTCTTTCCTCCTGGGGTGGGGATGCGTTGGCAATCTTGCCCGTTGAGCAGGTGGCTCGCACCTTCCGTTCATGTGGGTATAAAAGCACGACTCTGTTGGGCTGGAGACTCGTGGTCTCTTTTCTTCCTTTCTATCACTGCCCAGAGCTTCGTTGACTAAACTATCGAACAAGATTTGATATAAGTCCATTGAACTTACCTCGAACACTTTCCTTCACCTAGCATAGCACCACACTACCACCACTACAACATGGCTACCACATTGTCTCGTCATCATGGCAACTATGCCAGACCACAAAAGACCCTACCAATCACTATGCCAACCAAAAACTCAAAGACCTACACTCCCCAAACCAGAGTGGCCTTGGAGCCACCGGAGATTTCTGATACGAGCACCACCTACAGCAGGAGCCGCTCCGACGGCACATTCAGCGATATCAGCAATGACTATGAGTCTTCGCGCTATCCGACGGCCATTGATGTGGTGGATGAGCTCACCGATCGCATGGACAAAGTCTGGGACCCCACCAAAATGGACAAATCGATCGCTAGACAAGCACAAACGTGAGTTGCAAGCAATTGCGGACCCAACGAATTGAATCTGACAAATGCACAGATCCGGCCAATTGAACGCCAAGCAGCGGGAATTGGCAGATTTGCAAGCACAACTGAAACAGCGAAGACAGAGAGCTCGGGTTAACTTCGACGATATGATGAACGAAGTTTCTGAAGCACGAACGAATATCAAATCCGCGAGACGGACTATCGACGAAACGAAATCGCGAGCCTCGAAAATTGACGCATCTGCGTATGAAGAGGCTCGCCGTAGCCGACACTCACGACGATGAAAAGCTACGCAAATTGACGACTTTTACGATGCGACGAATTTCTTTGTTTCATCCAATATTATTTCTGCGACTATCACAATCTTTGCGACACGTGCACTTTCGCGATCGGTAAGAGGAGCGGACTGATCATTAACGTGGCATCGTTGGCAGCTGCAACGCATGCATGCCCAATTTCGCTTCCGGCCACTCAGACCACATATGAAGTCAAACCTCAGCAAATCACGACAAAACACAATCCAGCAACGACGATCATTGGCACGGGAACCTGAGACACACCCACTTACCACCTGCATCATCACAACGACAATTGGCGCGGACAATCACAATGGAGAAGTGGACCATCAGCCACGATTTCCGCTCCGCCCCCTCAAACAGGAAAAGCGACTTGCCGCTTTTTGAGCGTCGGCACCGTTGACAGCAGCTAAACCTTGAACCTGGAAGCCACGCGAACGGTCGTGCAGCCGGTGCTCTAGGGGCCCACTTTCGGCAATGCATGTCAATCTTGTGTGAGGGCGCCCTAAGCAGAATTCGGCTCTGGACAGTGTGATGACTGCAAGGTGCACTGCATGACGCAGCAATGGATTGGCGTCGGCTTTTGCTGGTTGCCCAGCTGGTTGGGTCCGCTGCAGGTACGCTGATCTCAGTGTGACTTGCTGGGTACTTCGGGTAAAATTGTGGTTTTGGAGGCTATGGCAAGCTTGAGACTGCATTTCGTGGCTACGGATGGTGCTGAGGGTTTGCCTAGCTAGATTTGAACAGGTCAGACGTGGCGAGGGTACACGCCACAGCTCTTTACCAACCAGATCGAGCGGTGCGAACAGCGCCGGGCAGGAGCCATACCTGTAGCCTGACTGGGGCGGCTCGAAGCTACGGCTCGCTCCAGGCGGCACAGCCAGTGTGCTGGGCTCTTCTTAGGTGCTGCGAGCAGGAAGGCCGTAGGCGGTAAGGGACGTCACAAGGGCTGTGTCTTAGTGATGAAGGCGCAGGCTTTCGGTGGGTTTATAGCGGTTTCAACGCTTTGTATCTGTATAGTTACGTAGGCTCTACTTCACAGGCAGGCGCAGCAGAGAAGCATATCTATTACTCACACCAGCCCACGACTTACGTAGGACTCTACATAAGCAGATGCCGCTTCTGTAGGCATGGCTCAAGCGTAGATTTTACAGCCACTCTAGGCATGCGATTGCGCCGTCTACCAGTTAGACCATTGTTTTAAGCAGATCAAGTGCCTTCTTTACGCTTGTACATATCGTGAAACATCTTAGTACGCGAACAATGACTTCACTTAATTCGACTTGACTCGGATCGTTTACATCTACATTCACCAAGGCAAGGTATTTAATACGCGTGGCCCTAGGTTAGTAAGTTACAGTAGGCTCTTATCCCTAAGGACGCCACGGACTGGTCTTGCCTGGCGGAGCTACCGTTCTGATCGTACGATGTAATACAATGTATAATGCTCTACCTCCCTTCTAACACGACACGACACGACACGACTACAGCTGCACTCTGTTGAGTAGGAATGAAAGGGACGGGGCAGGACAGGTTTGCTGACGAATCTGCCCTACTCTACTCTACTCTCTAACCAATCGAGACGCTCTCAGACTTGAGTTACTCATCTTCGAGACCCATACCCATATCGCCGTGTTCCTCTTATGATCATACATAACGGGACGGGGCGGAACGGGAAAGGGTTGCACTGAGATACAGTACGTAGGGTGGGACATCACATCCCAAACCGCGTTCTGAGGGGAGGAGAGGAGGCGCACTGAGTGACGGGTGGGGTGGCTGGAATGACGGGGGTGTTTGGCGATGTGGTGTAGCGTGGATGGGTCCAAGCAAGCGTGGCATGGGGCGGCCTCAACACAGGAATGTGAGCGTGAGTTTACAGTAAGTACCTCGTTCCATTGCGTCGTCGAGCCCGTCCCGTCCCGCCCAGAGCGCACGTGCGGTGCGGGCTGCGACCGGAAATTGGAGCGAGCGTCTGCTCTGCTCTGCTCTGGGTGCTTGCTATTCAGGGTCTAGCGTGATGCGGATGCGGTGCGTTGGGCGGGAGGTACAGGTAAATGTAAACGTAACTTAGCCGGCTGGGTGGAGCGTGCGTGATGGGATGGGATACCGAAGGGCGCGCTGCGAGGGGTAGGACAGTGGTAGTGGTAGTGGTAGTGGTAGTGGTAGTGGTGGCTGACTGCTTGTTGCTGTTATAGGTGGTTGGACGTGCAACCGAACTGAACCGGACATGGGAGTCTTCCCTGTGCTGTGCTGTGCTGTGCTGTGCTGTGGATAAGGATGAGACACGAGCCGGTAAGGGATATCACTGAGTCTACCGTGTAAGTGAGTGGGCGCATTTCGAGGCTGGAAGTGGGTAACGGCTTGTACGTAGCTAGATAGATAGGTCAAATCGCCTCACTCCAATGGGGATAGGGACGGCTCTATTGCGCTTCACGTCCGGCTTGGTGCATTCTTCTAGGCCGAGAGGTGTGTGGACTGGACTGGATTGCATAGGCGCCCTCGGCCCACGGCATCGCCGCTATATTGGCCTTCAACTACAGTAAATCGACTCTCGTAGTCATGTAGTGTGATATTACATTGGCCGTTCTGTTTCAGCCTACATCCCACCCAGTCTGACGGAGGCCTTGCCTGACCCGTAGAGACGAAAGATGCCATTTGTGGGGAGACTCGAGCATACTGATTGACTGAAAGGATACTATCCTAGTAGATGACCGCCCGTTGTCCCGTGGCTGGTAGAATCGACTCGACTTGAAAGAGATTGATTGGCCTGTGTAGCTGAGGTCGAGAGCTTACTCGAATTAAGTTAGGTACCCTGTCAGCGCAATCCCAGTTGGCGTGCGTCCACGACAGAAAGTCGGTTCTGTTCATCCAGGACCTTTTACAGCTTCACCGATTGCCTGAACTGAGAAGTCGCTAGTAAGATTGTTCGTTTCGATGATTGTGATGGGATCTTGGAACAAGCCGTTGGCTGGATGCAGACTGGTACCGGGTATTAGGGCTGGGGGCACTGGAGTCAGCATAACGTGCACAGAGTCGCGTTTCGGCTTCCGAGATATTGGGTGAAGAGCGTTTGCCACTGCGCATGTGCCGCTGTCGTATACTGGACTCTTGTGTAGACAACTGCTTGATCTCTTCTGTGACGATGCCTGCTGGCGGGTTGCCTCATTCGACGCCACTGGAGTGTTTATATGTGATCAGCCTGCAAGTGTCGCCTGCACTGGCTCTGAGCACTGACACTACTGCCTGACTCGCGATCATTTTGGTGATCAGCATCACTCCCTGTACCATCAGCTGTTGTGCATAGAAAAGTTGGAACATACGAGCAGTGTTTCTACCAGCTACACCTCTGATGCAATACACCAGATTCGTATGTGTACCCTTTCAATGTACGCCCCAAACACATTCACCTGTGAGACTTCGCCTGGCTAAACATTGTGCTAGCAACCAGTTGGCTCGGGGTCTCGGCTCCTCACTTTCGTACTCAAGCCTAGTACAGCCCTGCAACTCTCATTCCCCAGTAACAACGCCTTCTCGCTTCGCATACCCGGATACTACACCACTATTCCTGTCGCCCTCCGTATCATCCTCTTTCCCCTTCCGCTTCGGAGCCAACCATCGTCCCCACAAATCCTCACTGCTCGCTAGAAAGCCCGGCTTGAAGAAAACGGTGGCCACGCTTCCGTCCTCTTGCGTCTCCTGTCTGCCACACCCATACTCTCGGAGTTCCTTTCTGGTCATTGTTGCACTAGTCCAGGGGGACGTATAGGCTATATCGTCATCTTTGGCGTTGGATGCGGCATTTCTTTTCCCGTACGGGACGGAGGTTTTGTTTTGTGCTGAGGCCCAGTAGGAAGGGTCAGAGCGGACGTCATTCGCGCTATAGATTGGCTTTGCTGTGGACGACGCGGTAGAAGTAGCTGCTTGGTCGGCCTGCTGTGCCGGGGCTGGTCTAGATGGGAGAAAGGTCTCTGCTGAAGCGTTGAGGGAGTTGCGTGGAGACTCTGTGGTTTCCTGCTCAGGTGGGGATACATCAGAGGTAGCTTGCGTGTCTTCGGTAGGGTCTGGTATGAGTCAGCATGGGTCTGTCGTGCTCAGAACATTTGCATGATAGCGTTGTTGCTCACGTGGCTGAGGGTCAGTTGTCTCCTCGATCTCCATTACGTGGTTGGGAATCTTCGCTGCATTCTGCTTCGCGGCAGGTGGTGGTGATGCTGATGCGCGACCTGACGGAGGGAGACTAGCTGGGATCATGCTAAGAGGTGACTTGGTCTTATTCGTCCGGTTGCCCAATGGTGTAGAATTGCTTGCTGTGGTAGGTGGTTCTGTGAATGGTCAATCTTCTGTCGCCTTCAGTGTAGCGGCAAGTTGGGTAGTGTAGTTTGTGGTAATCGCGCCGCAGAGCTGGAAAATGGTCCAGGGTACTGCTCGTGAATATCACGACTCAAGCTGGGCGAGCTGTTTCTGCAGTCACTGAACATCGCAACATCCTCGTGTGCAGACAGAAGAGTAACGGCAGGAAGGCGCCTCTCGCACTTTGGGTAAGCATGCACGATGCCGTCAAGGTTGCAATGTGTATGAAGCAAGTCACATTTTGCGTTTGATCGATGCCAGACGTTGTCAAGTGCGATGCAAGCGTAAACTGCCCATGTCGCACTTGATCGCAGAAACTTACTTGATGGAATGCTGCTCACAGCGCCAGAATTTAGCTTCTTTCTTTTGTGACCACCAAAAGAGCTGAAGCCCATCATTTCTTGCATAGAGGAGTCATCATCGTCGTCCATCCTGGCAGATGTCGTCAGTGATGAGTGTATGAGGACAATCAGGAATTGTGTATTGATTGATGGAGGTATGCTACAGAGACAAGGAACAACTTGAGCTGGAAGATCAGAGACACGGTCTCATAAATCACGTGATAGAACGGCGGCGAGGTCTTCAAGATTGCGTCGGCGACACGAAGATGGAGAAATATCTGAGAACGAAGTCTGAATCCATCTCTAGCCTGTCGGCGAGTGAAACGATCTCTACTGTCCCTGTAATTCTATAGACGTGCACGGTCTCTTCCTTTCTAGACACCGTAGGTAGGCCTTTCAGCAATGGCCCTGGCGACTACGCTGGCGAACCGTGAAGCCATGTTTACATCCTGCTTAGCGGTCTCGATGCCTAGCAGCACCTTTTTAATGCCCACACCGACCTCTTCCGACCTCGTTATATCCCGTATCTCTTCAATTGCATGTTTCACATCGTCTCCAGCAAACGCCTTCGACTCCTTCATCACTAAGGCTAATTCTTCAAACGTTCTCAATGTCGGTACAGACACATCACTGTTAAAGTGACCGAACATTTCAAGCTGCTGTAGCACACTCCGTTCTCCCGTTGTGGCTAATATGAGCAACCGTCGTCCGCTCGGCGGCTGTTTCCGCAAACATGTGATCAGTGTCTGGAGGATGGGGTTGCTGAACCGAGGACCGATAGGCACCCACTCAAGGATGCGCTCGATACTGTCGATGACCACCACGCTCAAAGGGCTCTTATAAGCATCGCTGAAGATCTTGGTGATGTGACTGATCTTCGCGGCCTCGCCGTAGCCAATCATATCTTCAGGAGACAGTAGCTTGATGAAGGGGTATTCTGAGTCCATAGCAATTCTGGCTGCCAGCGCGGTCTTTCCTGCTCCACCGGGACCGTGAAAGATGACCGAAAACAACGGGCTTGAATCTGCCGAGCGTACCTGCTTGACGAACAGTGCACCCTCGTCCATGATAGCTTTGATATATTGGTTGTAGTGGATGATGCCGCCATGGAGGCAGTTCGCCAGCTCCTCTTCTGAGACACCAAAGGCAGGCTTTACCTCATCCATGGCGTGCATGAAATCATCTCTCTTGACCTTCATGTTCACGACATCGTCGCTCACTCCAGCCATAGTACCCACCTTGACGTGCCTGTTGAAGGCGAACGAGGTTGCTGATTTGACGAGACCGCCAATCTCTGCTCCCGAAAAGTTCTTTGTGATATGAGCCAACTCGTCTAGATCAACATCGCTGTCCATGACGTTGTTGTTGCGCATCTTTGTGGTGTGAATCTTCAATATTTGTGCCCGTCCATGTTCGTCGGGTAGTGAGATCTCCATGTGCACTTCCAGACGACCTGGCCGCAGCAGTGCATCATCGATCATGTCCATTCGATTCGTCATGCCGATCAGCAAGATGTTGTTCAGCTGGTCCACACCGTCGAGTTTCGATAGCAGCTGGTTGACAACGCTGTCTCCCACTCCGGTGCCACCTCCAGCGCCACTACCTCTCTGCTTACATACCGCATCAAGCTCATCGAAGATGATAATGTGCAGGCCTGACTCGTCACCCTTCTCCTTGTACTCCTTCTCTGCATCTGCGAACAGTTTTCGAATGTTCTCTTCTGACTGACCAACGTACTTGTTCAAGACCTCAGGCCCGTTGATGATCTTTGGTTCTCGAGCATTTAGCATCTTTCCGATCTGTCGTGCAATTAAGGTCTTCCCTGTACCAGGTGGACCGAAGAGCAGGATACCCTTGACGTGCTGGATACCGAGCTTCTCCACCAGACCAGGGGGGAAGATGCGTGAGGCGAAAGCTCTTCTGAAAATTGTGCTGAACTCTGCATCTAAACCACCAATGCCCATATCCTCGAACTTGAAGTCGGGAGCGATTATTGCATTGGCAGCTGGCCTTTTCGACGAGGCCTTCAAATTGATAGGCGACCTGGGATCTCGGAAGAAGTTGATCTGAGTTTGAGGAGTGAGCAAACCCCTGGCCATAGGATCTGAACTAGTCGGGGCGTTAGAAGCCTTCTCGGATAGGTCCATAAGCTGTACGGTCTTGACATTAAGCAGCATCGGTATGCTCTTGTGGTCCATGAGAAAGCGCTGTCCAGGTGCAAACACCTGGTTCTGGAATACCCTAGTAACGAGCTTCGCAAGGTCATCTTGGTCGTAGGGTGTCTCAATGGTCTTCTTGCCCGCAAAACCGATTTCGACGTCCATGGTGCCGAGATAGGCCTGGCCTCCTTGCGAGCTGAATATATCATATGGCTCAGCGTTGACATAGTCGGTCAAGGCTATGCTCATCCATTCTCTCTGCGGGGTGGAAAGGCCTATGAGCCCGGGCTGAATTTGATCTGAGGGCCTCGCTGAGACAACATATCTACCATTGATCAGCAGGAACACGTCCTGGTTCTGCGGAGGGACGTCTCGAGAAGACACGGCGACTAAGTTGGAGAATGTGTAGAGATTATCTGGGGACTTTGTTGGCTGTAATTGCAGTGGCTGGCCATGACTTGGGCGCCCGCTTGGGGGCCTCTGTGGCATTCTCTGCTGTGATGGTGGCTGACTGTATTGATCGGGTTGCCCTCCACCGTACCCTGGTTGAGGCGATCTCGATGGTGGTTGCTGAGCACGTTGAGGCTGACCATAACCTTGTCCTTGTCCTTGTCCTTGTCCTTGCTGTTGCTGGTCTCTGCCTCCGAAAAGGTTGCCTCTCGCTCCGAACAGATTCGACATCGTTACCGAGTCAATTGGAGATGCGAGGGACCTGCTGAATGTTGGATCACTGGCAGAGCAGTCTCAAGCCTGGAGGATGAGAGAATCCAAGTGGTTTTGTATTCGAGGTCTCTCCGGACAATCTGTTCTCTTTTAACAGCCACGAAATTGCCTCGATGCTAGGCTTTGTTTGGTTTTGCGGACGTTCTATGCTGCTCCGGTAGAGGGTCACTTCTTGAGACAGCGGGGTAGATGCCAGCAGATCTCAGCTCGTAATTGTTCTGCCTTCAGATAGTCATTCGCGTAGTGCTTCCAGCTTACAGGAGTAGGAGCAACTAAATGGCTGCGGTCGCTCCTGCTGACGTAGGCATGTCACAGGTGCAGTCATGCCTGGGATGTCACGCTAATCAGGCAGGGTCATCCCCCACTGCGGGCTTATCTTTGGCGCTAAAGTAGTTAGAAAGGCCTTCTCGAACCATCATCAACATTGTTCTGGTTGATAAGCATTACCAACATGCCTTTGTACGTGAGTCTTCCATCTTTTACGCGCGAGCACTACTCACAACGCCAGGCATTTGCTCGGCAAGAAGTCATGGAATGTCTACAACCAAGACAACATCGACAAAGTCCGGCGCGATGAGGAATTAGCACGAGCCGCAGAGCAGGAAACTGAACGAAGGCAGCGAGATAACGATGCTGCAGATAGGCTGACGCTACTCCGAGGCGATGATGCCCCAGATCAGCAGCTTGCCACGCAAGGGACATACGAGCGCAAAAGGAAGAGGGACGCGCAGGATGATCACAGTAACGCGAGAGAAGACCTGTCCAAGTCGGGACATTCGCGATCCAAGAACGACTCAAGAATCCACGTGTCGGACGACCCGCTCGATCACATCTCGAATATGCGCTTCCGAGACGCAGCAGGACGCGGGCCTGATGCCCAGAAACCATGGTACAATGGTCTTGCTTCAGACCACCCCACCCCAGCAACTGGTCGCGACGTCTGGGGCAACGAAGACGCCGGTCGTCAGGCACGAGATCAGAGGAGGCTAGACACAAGCGACCCGCTGCTATTCATGAAGAAGGGCGTGAAACAACTACGACAAGTTGAAAAGCAGAAAAGTGAATGGCGGCAGGAACGCGAGAGGGATCTGCACGAAGTTGAAGAGCTGGCCCGGCGCGAAAGGCATCGCAGAAGAAAGGAAGATAGACATAGGCACAACAGGGACGGGGACAGAGACAAGCATGGCCGTAGGAAGCGCCACCGTAGCCGGAGTCGAAGCCCGGAAAGAGACAGACGAGGTAGGCCGTGATTGATGTCCTATCCTACCTCACAGCAACATCTTGGGAGACCCTCCTCGCGGCGTTTTCCTGTCCCGACGCCAGCGCGTCGAGTCTCGCTGCTTGCACCCGGTGCTTCTTAATAACCCTATACCACTCTGGCTCAGGCTCAGGCTCAGGCTGAGCTCCATCCTTCTCCTCGTTCCCCTCCGTCGGTAGCCGATCTGGCGCAGTCGACGGTAAATCCAACAAGGAGATCATCATGCTGAAGTCAGCTCCGAGTCGACCCAGACTGTTGGCCGCGTACAGAACCTGCACAAGCAACGACTCTCTGGCCGCTGCATCCGTGATGTTAGGCAGGTACAGCTGCAACGTTTCCATCAGGAGCGTCACCAAGTGTAAGGGAAACGAGGCCAACGCGTTAGGCAGCCGAATGGGCTCATCTCCCTCGCCATCGACGTCGGCAGTCGTCGACGGGGATGCTTGAGGAAAGATATTCCTGTACATCTGGATCGTAGCAAAGGACTGTTCCCTGAATATCTCGATGTACCGCTTCAGATATCGCTCCGTCTGCTGTCCCTGCATCGCGCTTGCTGGCGTATGAGACGAGGTCCTCCTCTGCACCTGTGAAGTTGCAGCGCCACTCGCCCCATCCCCTTGGCTCTGGACCCTCTTTTCCGTCTCCTGATCCGCTAGATCCCGCAGAGGCGCCAGTGCATCCTCAGTCATGGACAGGAAAGTGCTCAGCCGCGCTGCCAAGAACAGCGCACCGAACGATCCTTCGGGCTGTTCCTCGGATGCATGCGCATGCGCATACGCATACGAAGACATAGACGTAGACGTAGACATACCACGTCCACCTGCTTTAGACGGCAAGTTCGGAGCCACGATACTCGTACTCCCCAGCTCAGGCACAACTCTTCTTAACCACCCAATCGTCCTGATCGCAGCCGCCAACCTGATATTCTGACCCCGTAGACTACCCAGTAGATTCATCGTCATGTCCTTCATCGCCTCCTCCCCCTTCCGTTGCACATCCGCCACGAGCTGCGAGTCCGGGTACAGGATCTGCAACCGCTTGATGTGCGCGTAGAGATCTAGTGCTTGGCTGTAATTTGCGCTCCCGGCTGGACTACTCGCGGCCGATCCTATGGCTACTGAGAGCAGGCCGGGTAGTTCAAGGATGTCCTGCAGCTTCTCGGCTTGGCGGGAGAAGAGCATTGATTCCTTGCGCTGGGAGAGCGCGTTGGCAGTGGTGCCTTCATCGCTGCCTGTTGCTGTCGTTCTGGCTCGAGTGTAGGTTGAGGCGAAGGTGGCGGCGCTCGCGTCGAGGTGAGGGACGCTGTTTCTGACTTCTGTGGCCGTTCGTGTCAGGGTGGGGATGCTTTCTTGGAGAGTGGCTAGTTGGTCTGATGAGGCCGTCGTGGAGCGATGGGACCGAGAACTTAGAGCTTGTAGGGAGAGGAGATTGCTGTGTGATGATTGGGCTAGGGACTGTGGTTCTGTGGTGTTTAGGTCTGAAGGCCGGAGGGACAGTAGTCGTGAGAGGTACCGACTCAATGTCGAGTTTGAGGATGTGTCCGCATTGTTGGGTTGTTTATCGTTGCTGTTTATGAGCAGAAGCTCAAGTAATGGGTCAGCCATGGTGGATGTGCCTCGAATGTGACTGACCCAGGCCTGGGGGATCTGGTGTCTCCTTGCGCTTTGAGTTAGGGTAGTCGTCAATGCCTCTTGGGCGACTTCCAGACGGCGACGCCTGAAGCGCACCGCTTCACTAACACTCGGAAGATTGATAATTGGACTTGACTGTTAGTGCTAAGAGCACAAGATCCTGGTTGTTACAGTGTTCGTTTTGAACAGTAGAAGTCAAGCGTTGTTGTGAGGTCACGCAAGTTTATTCAGTGTTGGTTGTGTGATGCGCTGGAAACAGGTGACTCGACGACTGTCAATGTCCTCGGCCTGGATAGGCGGCGTCATCTTTGCGTCGCACTTTGCATGCAAAAGGCATCTTGGGATGATAGGGAAACGAGAAAGTGGCTCATTCTATACTAACAATGCTAGGTAGCTAGGAAGGCTCAGAAGTAGTCCTTGATCCGGCTCATATCAAACTCCATCGCTATGCCTCTACAAGGTCAACACCGGAAATCCCAAACCCGAAATCAACAATTACCACCCTCCCGTCCTGACTTGCACAAGCAATCTTCCGATAACTGCTCTTCGCCGCTAACATCCAGCTAGAAGTCCAGCCTTCGAGATTGAGCTTCATACCGCCGTCCTCTTGACTAGTGCCCGTCTTTGTATCCCAGACCTTGAGCGAGTGGTCGTAACTGCCACTGATGAGGCGTTCATGTGCCGTGTCTAGATGCAGTGACCTGACAAGCTCTTTGTGACCGTGAAGCTCGCGTCTCACGTTGCCGTTTGTAGTATCGTATTCGTAGATGACATGGTCGTTTCCACCAGCGAAGATGGTTCTACCATCTTCCGAGAACTCCACACAGGCCAGACCTCGTTCCTTGGAACGAAATTCTTTGATACACATTCCTGTATCTAGACGCCAGAGCTTCGCCATGGTATCGCCACTAGCACTGGCCAGTAAGTTTCCTCTTACTTGAACTGCGTTCACTGGCCCCCGATGACCAGTTAGTGTCTTGATCAGAGAACCTGTAAATCTGTTCCAGATCTTAATGGTACTGTCCTTAGAGCAGGTGATGATGCGTGTCGAATCAATGCATACATCGAGAACACCCGCACGGTGACCCGTAAGTCGGAACATAGGTTCATAGTCGTTCTTTATGGACCACACAATACATGTGAAGTCCGATGATCCGGTTACCAATATTTCGCTGTCGTACTGCAAGCACAGCACAGATGCATGATGCCACATCGGTAGTTGCCGGCTTCTAGGTTCCATGGAAGAAGCATCCATCTTGAAAAATGGCACCATGCCGCTAGGCTCGACATCCGGCCTTTCTACGTGACGCTGTTCACGCTCGTTGTTCGGTGGCGCCAGTTTCTTCAGGCACTGGTAGGTGCGAGCATCCCAGACCCGAATAGTCTTATCTCTGGACCCTGTAATGATCTTGTCCTCGTCAAACTGCACGCAGTAGACGCTGTCTTTGTGCCCGTTCAGGTAGATGGCAGCTGCCTCACCATTCGCCCATCTCCTGTCGATCGACTTTCTGACGGCGTAAAGTTTCCGCCAATCTTGGCCGGCCATGTTCTTGCCCAATCCTTCTGTTCTAGGGGCACCCAGGACCCTAGTGGGGCGCGTCGGAGCATATTCTCGATGGAACACCACGCGCCAGACTGACTGGGACTGACAGTAATCTCTCCACTTCCTTGACACCAGAGTCGCGTCTACTAATGAAGGTGCATCTAGGAAGGAAAATATGTGCTCAAGGAGCTCAGCAGCAAGAATATCCGCTGGGTCGTGTCGTAGTAGATGCGGGGCCCTTGAGTCCGACCTTTCAAGATCATCCAGTACGATCCCTATGCCACTTTCAGAATCTCTGTGTTCTTCATAAGACCCTGATCGTGGCCTGTAAGGCGGTAGCGGCGTTGCTCGGGATTGGTATAGTGCTTCATTCTGGGCGGCTGCTGAGGCTCGCGCCCCAGCACCGCCCGTCGGGTATTCTGGCCTTTGTGGTAGGGTTGCGATCTGGTGGTAGCTCGGCTTGCCTCGATGTAGAGCTGGTCTGCTTGCATCTTGCAACTCGTTTTCTGGAGCAGTGTAGAGATCTAAAATAGGCATCGACGGCCGTCGGAGAGACCTTAGGCTATGCATCCTACTTCGAGACCTTGGCTGTGATGCCATAGTGTCTGGCCTATTGAGTACTGTCTCTAACTCTGGCCTGCCTTCTGTTGTCGTTCGACTCTTGTTACGCATGCTGAGCGACATGCGCCGACCGAGAGAGCGAACACTCGAGAAACCATTCCTGATGGAGTCTGCGAGCGACGAAGGTCTGCGAGCATGTTGCCTTGCAGGTGGTGGAGCACCTGAGACAAGCTGAAACTGTGCGAAAGGGTCTGTGTACATTTGCTCTTCATTAACGAAAACGGGACCAGCCCCCTCCGTCTGTCTCAAGAAACGCCATTCATTGTTCTGGTATGAGGGAGGCGGGTGGTAAGAGAAGCGGTCACGTCTTCGATCGCTGGGTGTTGAAGACGTCGTTGTATAAGGATTGCCGGAGGTTGCAGGGCGCGTGGTCGTAACGAGAGACGCCCTTCTATTAGGAGCAATGCAGGCCGACGAGTCCTGCTGCTGCTGCATAGTGCCTGATATCGTGGCAGTCGCGTGACCCTAAATCCGCATAAGAGTTGCTGATGTTTCGCAGTGTTCCAGGTCCACAGCACCGACCCTGCGATTGTGATGGTTGTCTTTCTAAAGCGAATGCTGCTTAAGGAAGTGCGAGCCTTTGGGACAAGGGTTCGTGCTTGTGTTGATGCTTCGTAGCGAAAGAGAGAGCCTGATGCAAAGCGAAGGTCAATGGTGAGAGGCTGCAAAAGAATGTTGTGTACTTTCGACACCCCTGCCGACCCAGCAATTTCAGTACAAAACATTAAGCTGCAGGGCTCTCTGGATCTTGTACAGTGGATTTCACAGTGGGTATTTGACTTGCATTGTGAGGGCGCCAACGCAAGGCACTTGCTCGCGATCGGCCGCTGATCGGCCTCAAACGGGCTAGTAGTGCCCGGGACCTCCCACTGGGGCTGTTGTCGGTCTTGCCGCGGCAGAGTCATCTTTGGCCTTTGTACCGGCGCCGAAGGGTGCTCCAGGCGCTCAGTGTGGTTTTTCGGAGCTCCCTCTGTTGACGAGCCAACCGTCCCGAAGCCACCAAATTCCCCCATTATCGCGTGTTTCGTACCCTGGTCCTTCATTTGCAACTCAAACAAGGCCGTTCTCTACTGTTTGATGAGTATCTTAACGCTTGCCATGTCAATATTTCTGTTTGCCATGTCGATACCGGAGGTCGTCCTCAGTGGATGAAATCGTACAACAATGGCCGCAGTTGCCGCCGCCCTCGTTCGATAGAGCTGGAAAGAGCTGTCGACTACGAACAACGCAGCTTGTGGTTGGCTGCGAGGAGAAATGGTATTGACAGATTTATGTTCAAGCTAGACACCTCGGTAGCGTGGTGCTTGTCGTCGCGCATGTCGAGTCTAGTTTCCAGAGCTTCAATCTTGAAAACTTTGCAAAAATCTGTTTGTCAAGCTGTCAGATCCGTCGGCTGCGCGAACGTGCATATCTTCGTTCTTCCCAATTGCTGAGTCGTCTTCGTCGGGACATCATGGCGACAATTCCGCTGATATATCAGGCTTTCTTCCTGTACATCGAACCAATCAGTACCATCGTCGGAGCATATTATGCATGGTTTCAGCCTCAATACTACCTGGACCTCACCCACCCCGCATCTGCGCCTGGTATCTTCGGCGTACCATTAGGAACTGAAGTGGCGCTTCGCCAACTGGCAAATCTCTACCTTGCCTTCACTTTGAATGAGGCTCTCGTGTTGAGAGCGACATCAGATCTTCGCGTTTGGAAGACGCTTCTGTTCGGCCTGCTCGTAGCGGACTTTGGCCACTTGTACAGCTGCTTTCCGCTTGGTTTGAGCTACTACTATGACTTCCAGAACTGGAATGCTATTGCTTGGGGCAACATCGCTTTCGTGTACTGTGGCGCGACCTTGAGGACTTGTTTCTTGCTTGGCTTTGGTTTGGGAGCTGGAAAAAAGGTCAAGGCCAAAGGTCAGAAAGCTACCAAGAGCCTAAGCACTAGTGTGCAGAGCTCGTCGCCTGCTTCAGCCTCGGGCAACCCTGCGACGCCTAAGAAACGAGGACGGAAGTCGAAGAGTTGAGCGTTGTCAGTGAGGTAATTCGTTCAATAAACACTCTCAAGTTATGCTCATCCCCAAACGGCTAAAGTGGGAGTGTAGAGTGAGGCATGCCACCGGACTTTCGCGACAGCGCTGGTTCAATGAGAGATCAATGAGATGAGCTGTAACCGCCCATCTTGATTAGGACCGCCCATTGCTCCAATGCGCTGATCTCCTGCGGCTCCCGAGTAAACGCTAGAGCTTCGAGCGTCGGGTGTGATTCAGTCTCCTGGGTAATGTGGGCTGGGGAAGTTTTGTTATGGTAGAGGAATCGAAGATGCCGCAGGAAAGAGCTGCAAACAGCCAAAACCGAAGTGTGGCAATCTATGGTCAAGTGACCGGAAGAGCTGATGCAGAAGAGCAGTCGGCTCTGAGTGAGGGATGATATATGCCTAAGAAAATATCCAGATCCTCGCTATGCATGAAATGACTATACCATTTAATGCACCTCTACACAGCCAGATGTGTAATCGTATCCGTAGCTCATGGACTCGTTTCGAAATGGTGGCGTCACCCGACCTCACTGAATGCAAAGGACTACTTCTTGCCCAGGGCATATCGCTTGGTCCATTCTCTCGCCTCCTTATCGTAGCCAGCCCTGTCCTGCTTGTACTGATCTGCGATCTTAGCCTCGACAGCGTCATCTGGATCCGGCTCTGCGACGGCATTAGCGTCTATAGGGCTTCATAGCACTCAACCTTATGCAAGACAAGGATAACTTACCTCTCAACAGATGGCGGATGTACTCTAGCACTGCACTCATCTTGGTACTTGGCTTCCACTCGCTGTCCCTCAGCATGCCAAGACACATGAGACCGCTATTTGGAGGAGTGTCGTTACTAACATTCGGATGGTAAAGCTTCGTCTTGAAGGTAACTGTCGGCGGCTTGAACGGATAGTTCGGCGGCAGTGTTAACTCAAGATCGAATTTACCCCCCTTCCCGAACAGAGTCAGCTCGATGCAACAACATCTGCCGACAAACATCTCACCGTATATGGCGTCCCAGACGGGCCGTCCATGGTCACTTTCCAGCAGTGAAGATTATTGTCATCTTTGAGTTCGACACCCACACCGGCTGGTGGGCTCGTGGTCAGCTCCCCGAGTTCCTAGATCATGTCAGACTGACCAATATAGGTTGAGCGTCAATCGAACCTTGGTGATACGCTTTTGGCCTGCGCCAGCCATCTTGCTTTCGACGAGGCCGTTAGCCGGGGCGTTCAGGATGAATACCGATGGAGCTAGAAGTAGATGTACGGTTATCTATGAACGCCAGCGGAGTCCAGTAGATGCTTTCGAGTGAGATGTTGACGGTGTAGAGATATACTAAGTATTGACGTACTACGATGGGAAGATTATCAAACTGTTTGCTTCGGTGCTGTGACAATGACAATGTAGACACAATCAGTAAAGTCACTTTTACTTCAGGCCACACTAACGTTGTTCCGCCAATGAGAATTGAGCTTCACTTTTCATCAGGCAAAGTGGCAGTTGCATTGGCGGCAGCAGGCAATAGCGACTGCCGAAGCAATGTCAATTGCCTACTACAATGTCAGAATTGCCTTTCGCCTGAAGTAAGCTGTCCGTTCCTACAGGTTTGCTTCTCCTCCAACAAGTCTACATAGCAGGTGATAGCGAGACCAGGCATATCGGAGGTCTTCCTCAGACATAAGCAAGCATTACCGTTGATGCTCAAAAGATTTTGTGAATCCGTCTCTCAGGAGCTTGGAATCCATCAATAACCGGCCACTGGAACTTTGCATTGGGTGATTGCTTTATCCTTCGGTGCCACTGCTCTTGAACGCCGCGCAGAGCTGACAATATTCGTGGGTAAGGTCAAGAACGTGCTGAGGCAGGTTTGTAGATTGGACAATGCTTCGCACTTTGACTGCCCCTTCATTCTCAATCAGCCGCCTGATCGAATGCAGTAGTTCGGGCGAAAACTCCGAGTACCAGCGATACTGCCAGGTGATGAGCCGTATTAACGTAGCGAGCGTGTTGCGAGTGTCGCCTTTCTTCTCGTGCAGCCTCAACAGGCCTTTCATGGCTTTTGGTGAGAATCTAATGTTCAAACACTGCTGATATGCCTCCACGGCCTCGGGGTTGTGATGGAGTCGGTCTGCAAGATCTCCCAGTATTTCCCATTCGGCAGCGGACTTCTTGTACTGTAGTTGCTGCTGTCGGTACTGGCCCATCTCTGTTCGCCAGATGGTGTATATCCGCAGATCCTCGTACAAAACCATAAATAGGTTGTCCAGCCATCTCTCACACAGCCTCTTGTTGTGAAAATTTGTGTAGCCTGAGTGCGAAGGGTCAGGTTCTTCCGATCCAGATTTCACTTCCTCTGCGTTCACTGTCGGTACTGGCTTCTCCATAGATCTGTCCGCAGCCATCATGCTGTTCTCGGCTGTGCCATTCTCCTGCGCAGATGAGGGTGCTGCGCCTTCCGCAGCATCCTGCTCATCATCAGAGCCATCCTCCGAGGCCCCGTCCTCTGCACCCCTTCCTTCGTCCGGTGTGCCAGGCAGGGCAACAGTACTAGCATTCTTGCCTGTCGGTACTTTGGGCGTTACGGATGATTGTCTTTCAGATCTGTATTCTTCTTCCATCACAAAGACGTGACTCCGAGTCTTGAGTAGCTGATCCCACCCTATGGCGGCTGCTATCGAAGTAAGCAGGCTGTAGGCTTTCAAGAATGTGCCTTGATAGGATGCTGCCTGTAACTTCCGAAGCGAGATATGTACTGAGTCGTATGGCTCACCTTGTTTCGGCTGGCCTTCATCTATCTCTTCGAGAGCTGTTTCCGGCAATATAGGCAACAGCACGCGCGATGGCTCGGGCATCCTGGGCGAGTCCTTATCCTGGTAGGAGAACATCGGACACGAATTGAGGGTTAAAAGAGCCATGTCCCATTGCTCAAGGGAAACATACACCTCTGCAAGCCTAGCCCAGGTGCTGAACTCACTGGGTGCAGCAGTAACACTTTTCTTCGCACATTCGAGAGCCAGATCGCCCTCACCTTTACTCAGGCAGAAGGCAGCCTGACAGTCTAAGAGAGCGTAGTCCATGGGTAGATCCTGTACCGAGTCATGCAACAATCGGACTGCTTGCACTTCTTCATCAGCCTCGACAAGAATTTGCGCGAGGAGGGACGAAACCTCGACGTCTTTCTCCCTCAGTTTCTGGAAGAGGTTCACACCTGAAGTATACCGACCGGTGGTTTTAGTGTACTTGAGGAGACCTGCTGTCAAGTGGTTTGAGACAGCATTTGGAATTTGGATTTCCGGATCAGAGCCCAGCTGCCTGCCGTTGAAGAACAGTCTCTCAGCAGCGTCGAGGAATTTGTGTTCCATCTCAGTGTTAGTGATGGGATTGAATCTCCGGACGCCAATTATTTTCTTGATAGTGTCTCCGCTGCCATCATCGGCGTAAGAATAGGAGCGCAGAACTGCGCAGAGAAAAGTCTCAAGCCATAAGCCATCTGTTGCTACTCTTCTGTCTCCTCTTTCATCCACACAGTAGCTTTCAACACCACCAGGTATCTTGACCTCGACTCTCATGTCGAGGTGGGAGAAGGCATTGTAGCAGCAGTACAGGCCAGAGATGACCTTATGCGACTTGTCTGTAGGATTGAAGGTAAGAGTGTTCACGTATGCGGCCAAACTGGCGGAGGACGAGGCGTCGATGCCGGTGACATGGTGGTATACTCCTGTCTGTTTTGAGCCTCCCTTCACACTCTGCTTCATCAAGTGGACCAGATCAGGAGGGCCGAGTTCTCGTAGGCCTGGAAGGCTTTCGGTTCGAGCATCGATAGCAAGTCCGATATCGTCATCCTCGATGATCCTGCCCGTAGTCAAAGCGTTAGATGAGTGTTTGCAAAGCAGACAAGCAGACTTCACTAGCAAGGCAGCCGTCACTTACTCGGGCACCGCTGGCGCGACCATGTTCGCAAAGTGTTGAGATCTTCTTGATGGCTGTGACCGCGTAGGTCTGGTTGAGAATCGGAGCTATTTCTTATGCTTTGCCGCGACCTGGCTCCAGCTTTACCATATTTTGAGCATCATCGTAAAGCAGGAGAGAGCTTTGACTCATTCACTCGCAATGCCTCTCGTATGTGGATCGCAGTTCCCTCGCTCATCCTCTCCCGGAGTACTAGATGATGCCAAGGCCAAGCCCAAACCGGGACTTCTGCCTCGCGTCGTTCCACGCGTCAAGGCGTATCCCTCGACTACTACCTCAGCATCTTCCGTGAAACACTCATAACTGACGGCTTTAACTTCAGTCAGACAATGAACGAGTGTTGCTTGCTACCTGATCGGCGCACTCGGTCTCGGTTGAAATACTGGTTCAAGGCGCCTGTTCAAGGCCATCAACATGTCTGCATGGACGGCGATCAACGTCGAGGAGGAAGAAGACTTGGCTCCAGACATCGATGATACGAAAGAAATCCAACTGGAAGAAGCTTTCAAACTCTACCAGAATGCTCTGCGGCTGCACTCTATGGGAGAACCACATTACGAAGAAGCCCGAGAAGCATATGAGGAACTGTTCAGATCAGAGGTCTTCAGATACCCCGAAGCAGCCTCAGCATTTGACGACGATTATGCAGACGAGTCTCTGCCGACCCCTACTCTGCCCGCAGATGTGTCTGCCGCCCCTGTCGTAGCTATAGGTGCAACAGACAACGCAAATTCTCTGCCGCAATTCGTCTACCTTGCTTACAAAAGTCGAGCACAATTCGAGGTTGATTCTGCACACGCTCTGTACCGTCAATCCTCCGGAAACGATCCTTCAGCAGTCTTCGAGCATTACGGCCAGGCGTGCAAAGCCAGCTTACTCGATTCAGCCGCAGCCTTGGAACGTGATGACACGGATTTGGATCTATGGAAACGGGCAAGTAGAGTCTCAGATGTTCTGCAAACGGTCCGTATAGTGAGATTCTGCCTTGAAAGCGTCCTTGCTGGCGATGATGAAGGAGAAGACCAAATCGACCTTTCAGGTCTAGAGGAGGCTTTCGCACAAGGAGAGCTCAATGTTGTGGTGAACATTGTTGAGGACTTGCTAGCCGCAAGCCGTGTCTCCAACCCACAACCCAGAGATGCCTTGCTCAATCTTCTCAAGCAGAGTAACGATCCATACCCATTTCTGCCCGCCAAACCCACTACCCTGCAGTACGTCAGCGATAGCAAACGCCCACTCTTCTTTTCGCCTGCTGGGATACGCATAGCACTTCCATCGACACGATACTCCGCCGTAACTCAAGCTTTGCTGCAAATAGTTGCTTCATCAAACGGTCGAGCTTCAACAGCTGGCTCCGGAACCGCCATCAAGATCGAGTTGCCGGACATGGAAGAGGCTCCAGACCTTGAGATGACTCAGCAACCGGCTAATCTAGTGATGGAAGAACCCCTGCATCCTCAGAAGTCGACCGCCGCTTCTGATGGTGGTGGGGAAGACGCATCACCCGCAAGTTTCCATTCTGTTCCAGAAGGCCACCGCCCCAAGTCCCCGTCGCCACGGAGCCCGGTAGTGGATCAGCACGCTCCCGAGTTTACCTCGAGGCCACAAACTGACGCCAACTCGCCGCAAGTGTTGTTGACGGCACCCGATTCGTCGGTCAGCCTACCATCCAGGAAACGATCTTCTACTGCAGCAGGTAACGAAGAGCCTGAAGCAAGAACAAAGAGCAAGAGAATAAAAGCTCGAGAGTCAATGGTTGTCACTGCGGCTCAGGAAGAAGAGGTATCGCACGACCCTTCCTCGATGTACCGGGAACAACTTAGCAGCATCGAGGGTGCCGACGATCTGATGTTCAAATCTATCAACAATATGCTTGAGAAGATCGCTGTGAGCGGCCTTGGGACAATTGAACGCTTACGCAACCACCTCAGTCATGAGGCTGACGAAGCTGATGGAACGAGTGCAGATAATGCTTCAACCTCCGACCACGAGACTGTAGTTGTGCAGGATCTCAAAAATGCTCTTAAGACGTGGAATGACGAGAGAAACGCAGCTTTCGTATCCGGGCATGGTGGACGCGACCACGTAGAAAAGTCCACTGGTCTGGCGCTTTTCCTGAACCATGCAAAAGCTAACCTGGCCGAAGGCTCAGCGGCTCCCATGACTGAACATAGCGCCAAGGTCAGGGATTTCGTCGAAAATGTGAATGCAGCGGGCAGCAGCGCCCAAGACGCACTCTTTGTATGGTTGCTTGAGCTCTTGACGCAGGCTCCTTCGAGCACAGACCTTTCGCCATATCTACAAGGGACATGGGCGTCGGAGCTAAAGCAGGCGGTTGTGGAGGTACTGGTCGTTGCCGACGAGCAGATCTCGACGTGCTTCTGGCAGTGGGCTTTTGGCTATCAGGGCATGTCTTCAAGCCCGTTGTGGAGCCCGACGTGCGCGATTCCTCCCCGGCGAGCAATAGAATTCGCCCAGACCTTGTTTGAGCTGCATCTCGACATCTACTCAGAGGTAACCAACCCAGCGAGCACCGTCGACAATGATACACGCAGAAAGCAATTTGAAAGGCTACAGCGGTGGGCAAATCATGCTACGGATACTGTACAAAACGCACGTGATCGAGACGCTGGAGCTACTGGTCATAGTGAACAGCTGGTGCTGCGTTTCTTATGGGCCTCAGTCACCTTCACAAAGCTGTCAGAGTCCGTCGATAAGAGCCATGTTTTACTTTGCCTGAACGACTTACAACAGGTTCTGCAGCTTGCAGAGACACAAGAGCTATACCTGCCAAACAATGTCGCCATCCCGATAATTTCAGCATCAGCTGTAGAGCAAGAAATATCCAAGGTCAAGACACTCGAGTTCTTCATGAGCGTGTTCGACAGTGACAACAGTGATCCAGAAGCAGTCATTATGAAACTGGAACCCATCCTGGAATATGATGAAAGCTCACAGGCTTCAGTGTTGTGCGAAGTCGCGAAAGAGCAAATCCAGAACTTTCGTTCATTTTTGAACACTGGCGACGTATCACTGACAATGTTCTTGTGGAAACGACTTCAAAATGCATATACGGCTATATCTTACAACACAAAAGTCGTTTCATGCTTACTGCGCTCTGTCGAGGCCATCGTGCAAGAAATCTTCTCGATGCCGGCAAAGGGCAAGCATTCAATGGAGCGGGAGATGTCACTGCTGCGTTGGTTGCGTGACGCCGACGAGCTTGTCACAAAGGCATTAGGAAAGATCGCGGATGACAAAGCAGCGTTCGAAGCAATCGATGAGGCACACCTGAGGTCCTCCATGTCTGCAGTGGTATCTTTGATTCGTATCTCGTACGGATTTGTACTATCAGATGATTATCTTCGAGTTGGTTTTATAACGCCGCCTTCTTTCCGAAACGCAACTGCATCCAGGAATTTCGAGAAATGCAGAGACAGGTTCCGCGAGATGCACGTCAGGCTACTGACCCTACTCTACTGGATGGTTAAGGAGTCGACTGTACAGATGACTGATAGTTATGACGATGCGACCTCAGATCTCGTGCTGTTTCTGCGCTCAGTCCATGCTGCTATTGGAGAGCGTCGATATTGCAAGCATTGCAACAAGCTGTTCGTGCGAATAGCCAAGATGGAGCTGTTTTCGTTTGACACCAGTGAAGATTTATCCTTGGACATTGCGCAAGTCGTGTTTGACTTATATCAGGTCAAGCTTACCACTGGTTATGCCGAAGTCGACCATGGCTGTTCCGCCGAGCCTCTGGAGAAGGACAAGCGGACAGCTCAAACATTGGTTCCAATCATCATGAATTATGTCAAACGCCTCAACGTCAAAGATGTGATGAGGAGTGAGCTCAAAGCCACTATCGACAGGATTCACAACGCTCTTGGGCAACCCAAAGCTTCCACGGCTTTGTCGTTCAACCGCCGAGCTGTATCAGCGTATCTTAAGTCAGTGATCAACCCGCAGAAGTTGTATCAGTCCTTGAGGGGCATTGGCGAGCTTGAAACCAAGGCTGTTCATAGTGACGCCGCAGATATTGCCAGCCACGGTTGGTATCTCCTGTTGGGCAACATGACTTTGGCCAAATATCGCTCCGTGAAACGAGTCAACCCTACGCCGACTGATGATCTTGATAATGCTTTGGCATACCTACGTCAAGATATTGAGCACAACGCAAGCAACTGGCAGTCTTGGTACAGGCTTGCTCAAGTATACGATGCAAAGATTGAGGACAATTTAATCTGGAATTCCAACAAACTAAACGAGGGGCGGTCTGAGCTGGCTACGCTGGAAAGGAACACGATCAATGCCTACGCTATGGCGACAGCTCTTGCTATGAGGTCTGCGGAAGATGATAGCGTCACGACTGAATTGCTCAACGGCATGCTTTTCGAGTTTGCAACACGCCTATACTCATCTTCACGTCCACCCTTGGATATGGAAGCCTTCAGCACCAAAAAAGCAGTCAGACATCTCAGCGACTATTACAGTCAAGCCATGTCGGAAGAGCCGATGTTCAGACCTATCTCTGAATACAACGTCTGGAGCTTCGCCAGCCACTTGCTCCAAAGAAGTCTCACCAGCGGCTCTAAGCCATGGCCGCGCTTTTACATGCTTGGCAAGTGCTTTTGGAAAATGTTCAGGAGCCCGGCAAACGAACATGTACGCAGACCTGTCAAAGTTCACGATGTTATTGATGCGTTCATGGACGCAGTCAGCAGGGTGCCGAAGAAAGAAAGGTCCACTGACCCGATCCTTGAGCCGCACTTTAAGCTGGTGTCGATCGTGCACAAACTTCAACAAATGAGGGCCATACCTACAGGAGAGGCTGTGCAATACCTGCAGGGGACCTCTTATGCCAAAGGTGTCCAGATGCGTGAGGACGATCGGGGGAGGCCGGACTGGGAGGCATATATCCTTTCTGTGCTCAAGAAGCTGAAAAACGCGGACAAATCTGGCTGGCACCACCGTATTACGGCTCGTGCGGCGCACGTCATTTATGACAGCGATCGCAGTGTTGGCGCCGCACTTGAAGCGAAACACCAGTTCGCAGACTCTATCTTCACAAAGAACATGACTATGCAGGTGTGGAAGCCTGAGAACGAGCGTGCTGGGCGGCACTATGTCTACACTGGTCGTTACCTTCATTTCTACGTCGAAATACTAGACAAGCTGCGGGACCGCAGCAACCTTGAGCAGGTTGTTCGCAAGATTCGTCGGAAGACCACCGATTTCGTCAATCACACGAAAGTGTGGGAGGACGCTGTGACAGTCTATGTGGACTTACTAAGGCGGATAGGCAGTATCCCACGTGGTCGTGAGCGAGCTTTGTTCGATAGCATCTCGTTCGACGAATTTACTAAGCAATCTGAGAAGCTGGAGAAGTGGGCTCACGAGCCTGGCACGACTACGCAATATCTCGACATCATAAAAGATGCCATTGAGATTAAGAAGCTCAACAACAGTTTGATGAAGGGCTCTGCCATCGACGACCTCATTGGCGATGCCTACGCCTGCATGTACGAGCTGTACGTTTCTCAACTTCCACCTGAAGAACAGGCCGCACCAATAAATTCCGCAGTACCGCAGGGCACTTTCATCAATTTGACCTCTAACACAGCACCTACAGGAGACGATGGTCTAGATCGCATGCGGTTGAACAACCTTCTCTCTGGCCAGACCGATGGCGCCAGCGGCTCAACCAGTGACAACCTACCAAGGACGGCAGGCTTGGGCATTATCACATCTAGCGCTCAGGGCCTTGACACACCACCTCCTGATGCGCGAGCTCCAGCGCCTGCTAAACCCGGCCGTGCAAAGACTATAACGAAGAGAGAAGTGCAACGTAAAGCAGAGGGTGCCATTGGCAAGCCTCCACCTATTAAGACGCCTACACTGACGAAACGATCGATATCAGTCTATATCCCGAGCATCACAAAGGATAACTCAGAAGACAACAACGACGATCTTAACGACAGCTTCAAAGGTCATGCAAACATTGCAAGTGGGTTAAGCTCAAGACGTGGTAGTGTTAGCATGAGAAACAGCCCTGAATCTGATGCTGCTGATGACGAAGGGGAAGACGGCGACAACGAGGAAAACGAAGACGATGAGAACGAAGCCAGTGAGGCAGAGATTGGTAACAATGTCAAAGTCAAAAAGCAACTGTTTTCTGGTCTTGCGTCGGCAGCCCAGAACGACGACGACGATGACGATGACGATGAAATTGAGGAGTCAGACGACGACGAGAAGTTGTCCGACACGAAGGATGCTCAACTCGAGGGCGGCAACGGACCTGAAGTACCCAATTCTCAAGAGCCTGCAGGTCTGCATCCCAAGAGGGAGGACGAGATGGATACAGACTGAAATTCCTTGAAGGCCTCCTACGCAATGACGAATGGAAATACGGACAGGATACTCCGGAGGATCATCGGTACTGCATGATACCCGCTCAACATTCATGCGAATGCGTTCAGCACGAGTGTCTTCTACATATGTAGCTAGTAGCTGCATGAAATCTACTTTCATGTTACACAAAGCCTGCAGTCATCCTCTGAAGTCTTCGATCGAGTGGCTGCTGCACCTCGTCCACAACTCGGGGAAACGGACGTCCCCAGGTAGCAATGTTTCGATACTGTCCTTCCGTAGCATGCAAGGTACCTTGCACCCCGAAGTTGAAGCGCGAAACAAGTCTCTTATCGCCTGACACGTCTCCCATGTCAACCCCTTTCCTGTTGTCTTTCAATCTCTGCTCGGCCTTTCTCTCGCTTCCACGAATCCGTTCTCTATAGCACACAATCAAGAAGTTACGCAGAACATCGTGTTGCTGCCAGCAACAAAAGTCAACATGTGTGAGTCGTGCAGGTCTCCTGGCCAAGTCAACCGCCTCCCAGCAACGCAACTTCATGCTCGCAACCGCGGCCCATTGCCGATACAGACCTGGAGAAACTGCGACAATCAAATGACAAGAGCGACCACGACATCAAGCTGCACCCATACCCACAGCCATGAATTTGTCCGAACAACATCACCGACATACTACGAACTCGACGCATGCAACAATTGTTGCTCGGCCCCGCAATTTCCGTCCGTCACTCAGTCCAACAAGATCGAAATACTCCTCAGGGAACTCCTCAGTGTCTGCATCGAAGACGGGGGGATTTGCGAGTGTACCTGCGAACGCCACCATGAGTATTGCGTCTGCGAGCAAGACCAACAGGCCCTCGTCTGCGAGCTGATGGACCTCCACGAGAGAGTCCGAGCCAGTGAGCGGCTGGGCCAGGGCTCCGGGTGGCGCTGCAGGTCCCCTCGCGCTCGTGGCTGGGGATGTTGCTCTGACAGGGGTGTCAAGAGCGAGACGCAGACGCTCTTTGAGGTCTTGTTTCGCATTACGAAGCAGAAGAGGTTTCGGAGCTCCGGTCGGACGAGGTCGCGATGTGGCTGTGGCTGTGGCTGTTCCAGAGGACGACCGAAGGATGTAGGGTTGTCGCGAGTGGTGAAGCAGTTGCTCGATGAGCTTGAAAGTGGTGGTGGGTGTGGTTGCCGTTCGTGCCATGAGTACTTCGAGGTCAATGCTGTACGGGTGAGGAAGGCGTTGAGAGAGGTCGAGGGGGAATGTGGAGGGAGGCAGGATAGGTGTGGATGTCAGTTCGGCTCCGGGGGTGGTTGCTCTTGTTGTGGTGGAGTTGTGACTAAGACGCTATGCGAGAGACAGCCTGGGAGGTCGAGGAGCGGCAATGTACATGTTGGTTGGTCGTTGCGATGAGATGGAAAGAGATGCCACTGTGCAGTCGTACGGGTAAGACGCCTACACGTGTCGGGGGCGGTGTTTCACAGGGTTCATGAGTAATTGATACATTGAGACTGCAAAGTACCTCCCACCGCGTTGTCCAGGGGTATCATTCATAGTAATGTCACTTGCAAATCGCAGACTATCACCTCGAGCTTCTCCTCGTAAAACGCCTGTAGCAAAGAGTACTTTGTATCGAGCCGCGGTGCTACACGTCTCCGCGTCTAAAACTCGTCATCGACCACTTCTTCCTCTTCGCCCAGTGCCACTGCCACCACCTCTCCAGCCCCGAAGTACTTGTCAGGATCGTCATCAGGTTCATCGTCTTCCTCAATGTAGTCGTCATCATCGCCTTCACTTTCGACTTCCGCCGGATCTTCCCTTGTGCCCGCTTGTTGTGGTTGCGGAGCCTGATTGTGAGTCGGGTTGGGGGTGCCGTGTGCGCCTGAGCCATAGCCGGCTGGCGTGTGTGTCGATGATAGTGGGGACTCGGTTGCATCTTCTTTGTCTTCTTGGATGAGGGTAGGGGATGCTTGTGGGTCCTGCGAAGCCTGGCGAGGCGGGATGCTTGCTGCCCGAGGTTGTGTCTGAGTCGCGGCAGGAGTTGGAAGTTGTCGAGCACTGCTAGCTGAAGCTGGCGGCCCTGAAGCTTCTGGCGTGCCTGTGTCTTGCTCGTATTCTGCGTCTTCGTCCTCGTCTGCTTCGTTCTCACCGGCTGCTTGTACAGCTGAACCGGAGCGTGAACGTGCCTGGGGACTGGTCCGCTCGATGTCCGTCTCGCCATCCGTCTCGTACGAGGACATCGCGCCCGCAATGCGGTTGAGCGTCGCCCGTGCACGTCGCCTGCTGGAATTCTCATGGTTGCGACTCTGGTGAGGCTTGAAGAAGCGGTTGGGATCGGCTGGACTCTCACTGCGACTTTCGCCCGAGTCCTCGAAGCCAGGTAGTACATAAGCTTGACTCAATTTGTTGTAGTCGACCCTTCTGGAGAAAGTGCCTCGTTGTTGCATCATGACCTGAACGGAGCCTCGAGCGCCGATACTGACTTCCCGGCCTTGTTGTCGTTCTTCTTCGTCGTCGTTTGCACCTTCTGCTTTATCTGCGCTGTCTGCTTCAGGACCGTCCTGCTCGCGACGTTTGTTCCGTGCTTCTTCGAGGTACGAAATGTCTCCTGCCCGACCAGCTCTTTGCATACCATCTTTCCGCCGGATTTTCTTCATGCGCTCTTTCTCAGGATCGATACCTTTCTCTCGTAATTCTCGGTCTTTCAGCTCGCGCTTGATCTTCTTTGCGTGTTCTGTACGTAGCCAATCGGCATTCTCAGTCACCCAGATAGTCTCCTTGATTCGCTTCTCCTGCTCCGAAAGAACACAGTTCGCAACATCAGGATCCTCTGCGAACTCGTCTGTGCCTAGGTTTTCTTCCATCGACGTGTTACCAAGATTGCCGACCGTGCTGTCAACAGATGGACCCATCGATGCATCGCGCCGAGGTGCAGGGTATATATCAAGCACTCCCGAGCCTGGGACTGGCGGCTCCGGGACCGTACTGTCCTCAGCAACCGTCCCTGTCGGGTCTAACGACGCATTTCTTTGAAGTTGGTCTGCTATGTCCTCTTCAAGCTCTCTTTCTTCTTCTTGTTCTTCTTCAGTCGGTGGCCGGGGCTTCCAGTTCTTTGCACCCTTTGGCTTTCCCAATTTTCGACGCTGCGGAGTTTCCGCTGAGGAAGCGATGTTACTCCGGGCAGGTAACTCGGGCACCACGAATCCGTCGGCATCAAGTCGAGGTCTTTTCGCTTGGGGCTGTTCCTCTTCATCGTTACCATCTTCTGCCTCTTCGTCTTCATCTTCATTTTCCGTTTCACTCTCCTCGTCTTCGCCGTTTTCGATCGCAGCAGCAGTTTCGGGTAGCTTGCCGTTCTTGGTTTTCCGCTTTCTCTTCCTCTTCTTGTTTGCTTGCTTCTCTTGCCACTCTGGTAGAGCACGATAATATGATGGCGGCTTCTGCACGTCATAGCCTTCGACTGCGGTAGGATCTGTGGCTCTGAAGTCTTTGACAGACATGGTGCTGCTTTTTGTTTCTTTGAACTCTTCAAGTCTCTTGCTCAGGGTAATTTCGGTAACCTTCGCAACCAGAACCACCTCCCGTAATGTACGGCGGAAATTGTTCATGCGAGCAGCAATCATAACGGCAGCGCCCGCAATTCCAGATGGACGCCGTCCTGTCACCATCCAGTCTCGGTTCATACTCTTCGCCACTTTCGCTGCGTCCCTCTTGACAATATTGGTGAGGTCTCCGAAGTCCAGTTTGTCACAGAAGCGTTCAATAAGGTCTTCTGGATCCTGGAGATTCATGCTGCCAGGCTTCTTAGATATCTCGGCTTGGCGAGCGCTGAGCTCGGCCCTTTTGTTGTCCGAGGCCCCTGTTTTTTGCCTCTCTAGGGTGAACCAGTGTTCTCGAGTAGTGTCAAGGTAAAGCTTTTGTTGAAGGAGTTTCGCCATTTTGCCAAGCTCAAAGACGTTGTAACTACCCTGACTGATCTCGGCAAAATCAATCAGCATCAGAGGATATCTATCTCTGCTCGTGCATTGTCGGATTGCAAGGTACAGACATACGATAGCAACGCTCTCCAGAGTGCGCCCGCGGTAAAATTGCAAGTTGTACGCCTGTTCGAAGAGAAACATTGCCCGGTTCTCTTCGGGCTCACGAACTTGTAAGTTGAGCGCGAAGTATTTGACTCTCTGCTGAGCCTCGCTTTTGGCACGATCGAGTGCTTTAGTGGCTTCATGGCCAACATGTGCAGCACTGGCCACCCTGCTGTTATAGGCGGTTTTCGAATGACTCTGATGTTGACCTATATGCGTGCCTCGAGTCTTGATGGCGCCAGAGGAGGACTCATCGAACTCGACCTCTGCTCGAAAGTTGGCATCCTCTTCGTTAATGATACCACATGTTTGGCAGACAAGGCCCCCCTCATCAGGTACCAAAGTCGCATTGTTGCAATGACTGCACCTAGGTGGCCCGCCAGGTGTTGCTGATCTGGATCGAGATCTCGGCAGAGATGGCGCAGGGGATGCTCGAGGCGGTCTCGGCCTGTCTGGCCGCCGCTGGTATTTGGGTGGCGGCGCGATTGCGACCATGGTCGATTCCGGTTCTCTCCCGCCTAGGATCCTCGTCGCAAATACCTCATCCGGGCAACTGACCCGCCACCCCGTCTTTCACCAGTCTCCACTAGAATCAGATAGCAATCCGGCCTTGGCAGGACTTTGTGCCCACGGAGCGGAAACAGGAAGCTTGCAGGTATTTAATGATTGCCGGAGAGGTCGGGCTCTGTGATGTGCAAGAAGTTTTCTCCAGATTGGTGTTCGGTGGGAAAACGGGAAATTTGCGGGTATCGTCTCCAAGTTTGGCGCAAGTGAAAGACAGAATCCACGAGCCTAATAATGTTGCTCTTCGCGTGTTCGAACCCTACGCTTACACTGTTAGGTCGACTACACAGTGGAGATTCTGAGTAATAAATGAGCACCGTGCGACAGCTCAAGGTTTCATCTAGTCACGTTAATGTCGTGACGGGTAATCGACAGCGTACACAGACAGCTGAATAAAAGAGGTGTCAGGTGTTTCAAGGGCTGAGCTTGGAAGTCGCGTCTATTAGGCGCCACAAGCCTTGCTACTACTGAAGGAGTGGACGAGTTTGGCCGAATAGTGTCAAAATCAAAGTGCTCGTGAGACGAATATGATTGTTGACGACTCGTATATTCAAGATCATCAGTCCGTCTGCGCGACCTGTGTCCTCAGACAGTGACATGGTAGTGGACATAGGCTACACGATTTTATGCTTGTCTGCGAGCTTTCGGGTTTCCAGTGTGGACCACTCCGCTTGCGAACAAGTTCCGCAATTGCTTCAAGAAACCCTCAACCGGTGTGATATTTGGCCCAAGAGCCATCAAACGTCTGCTGCTTGACAGCGAAAGCACGTATATAGTCCCTTTCAAGTTCGTGTGCTCTTCTCCCAAGTAGAACAAGGCTATGTAGAGGAGGACCCAGGTCGATCTCCGAGAGTTCTTTTAGAGTCCCGCACGCCATCTTCTGGTCCTTCGATCCTACTCTTGCCGCGCCAATCGCCAGACTGTCTTCAGCATATACGTTCTCTTTCCGCTCATCTTCAATCTCGAGCATTTGAGTGGCACACTGGGCAACAGTCATATACCTGGGTGGCTGGTAGACTTTGCGACCTCGAGCCATGTCCTCGTAGCTTTGCTCTTTGACTTTAATGTCGACCAGCACCAGCGTATGTAGTCCTATCGAAGCATTCTCCTTGATGCGGTCATAGAACGAAGAGGGACGCCAACTTTCTGTAAAGAACACCATGCTCACTGTCTGGCCAAAGTTGTACAGCTGCAGCCCAGTACTACCAATAGCCGAGAGTATAGAGGCATTGGGAACTGTCTGAACAGGTATCGAAAGTTCGCGTGCACGAAGTACCAGGTCGGTATGGGTGGTCGCTCCGAATGGATCACCTACCACTAAGAACGCTATGTCTTTCTCTTCTGCATTTTCAAGGATGTCGTCGCTGCTACTTTCGACAATTTCACGATCAGCGACAATCACGTCTCGTCCATAGAAAGCTTCCTGGCGAGCTGTCAGAACGTCAGTACCAGATACAGGCACAGGAGCCTTGAGGCAGACTTACCAATTTTCCCTTGTCAACCAGCAAGATGCTCGTATAGGCCTCAAGGTAGACGCGCTCAGCCCTCTTGACTATTTCCAGGCCTTTGACAGTAATGTCCGTCTCGTCCGCAAGGCCAAGGCCTATGAGGTACAGCATCGTGTGAAGTTCCACACTGGTTCTTTGCGACAAGTCCTTCAAGTTGGACTGCAAAGAAGATTGGCGCAACTCCGGCGCATGGCGGTAACGATTAGCTGTTCGTGGGATAAGAGACCCGCCGAGCTAAACCATGAAAGGGCAGAGACGAGAGTACTGGATATATCAGGTACAACCACATCTTTCAGTGCAATAATTTAATGCCCTGGATAGGCACCAGTCCCAACAGTGCTGGTGTACGGCCCTTGAACATGCTCATCGAAAACTCTCGTACCTCCTCCATCTATCCTATTCAAACATCTCGAAACTCTCCCTCATAACTCTGCTGCTTTCGTTCAACCTCACTTCGATAAAGTTGTATTGGTATAGCCAAGGTCACGATCCACGACGAGATTTGCTAAACACGAGCTTTCCTAAGCCCTGGACGATCCACAACTTTCAAATTCGGGTTGACGTCGACACGGACGACAATGGCGGCGGAAAAGAATGCCAAATATCGGTCGGAGATTCAGATGGTAAGTGTTTGTGCCCAAGCAAGATTGATTCAAAATGCTGCTGAGGGACACCATGATTATCGATGCAATCAGAATTCACGCTGGATCTGAGCCCGATGGAGGAAGAGTTTGGCTCAGAAGACCATGGACATGAAGCCGAGGTTGGGTTTGGGCAGAGATTAATGTTGGTGCTCATATAGATGATGTTCGTGAGTGGCGAGACTGCAGAGCCGAGCATCGAGACGACCTACCTGATCGAGGAGGTCGTTCGCGAACAAGTCATCGAAATGGTAGGACCAATCTCGCCATGCGAAGCACATGACTAACACGAACAGCTGAAAGAGGCTACTGGGCTAGCCAACAGAAGAGGTTCGAAATCGATCTCGATCGTGGACCTCATCTTCCAGATCCGCCACAACACTGCTAAAGTTTCGAGGCTCAAAACATTTCTGTCCTGGAAAGATGTCAGAAAAAACGTCAAGGACTCAGACGACAAAGGCGGAGCTGACGCGGAAGCTCTTGATATCGAGGATGTGGGTGAGCATGATGCACGATACGAGCCCGCTGACTGACACCATCCAGAGTGCCAATCTTCCAGGCGCTGGTCCTACTGGCAACCAAAAGTCGAGTTCAAATAAGAAAGCAAAATTGACTTTGCCGTGGGAAGTGCAATCCTTTTATGCCGAACAAGTACCTGAGAGAGAAGACGAAGACGACGAAGAAGAAGAGGAGCAGAATGACGCCACACTTGCTAGGCTCGCTGCCGCTGATGAAAGGACTAAGAACATGACCAAGGACGAATATGTCTACTGGTCTGACTGTCGACAGGCAAGCTTTACGTTCAGAAAAGGCAAACGATTCAGAGAATGGGCTGGCTTTGGCACGATAATCGACAGCAAACCAAACGACGACGTAGTTGATATCCTCGGCTTCTTGACCTTTGAAATCGTCCAGACCATAACTGAGGAAGCGCTCAAGGTCAAAACTGCAGAAGAGCTGGCCAACAAGAAGGCCAACAGTGGCAGAGGAGATGCAGAGGCATCGAAGAAGCGGAAACGCGAAGGCTGTTCTCTGTTCGAGATGCCCGAGGAGTCTCGAACGGCGGTCGATTGCAGACACGTAAGGGAAGCTTTCCGACGCCTGCAGCAGGTTCCCAAGAAGTACACGTTCATGAGGCCCGGACATGCTGGGATAAGAACGCCCTTGAGATTGATATAGGGCTGTCAAGTTGGGAGGGCACGCGCCTCACGTACCAACATGGAAGGTGCGACCCACTACCCTTACTTCGTCCACGCTCTACATGTCTTAAACATCGGATCCGAATCGACCGTGTGGATCACGTCTCCGACCGGCTTGGTCAGTATTGACTCCGTCGATGGCACAGTACGATGAGGGCGTCCTGGACGACCCTAACAGAGAGCAAGCCACATCGTTATGGATTGTTGAGGAAGGCTAGAATGGAGGGAAGCGGTAAGACCCGCACGAGGAAGAGAGGAAGCTCAAACTTGTATTCACAAGTCAGCATGAGGCAGGGACTCTAGTCGATGCTACAGAGGAGTGACTGAACATGATCGACTACCCCAAGTCATACACAAGGAAGAAGAATGAGACCATCTTAACCATGCGTCAAGTCTTGAATGACTTGGAAGCGGGTAATCCGCCTAACCTTATCAAAGAGCAGCAGGATATGATCGAGACTTGGAGGAATAGTCGAAATAGGAAGAACGAGGGCCAGAAGCAGGCTCAGGCGCTTCGGTAGCAGTATGAAGCATGCAATCCTCCTATTCCTTTTGCGGAAGAGCAGACAATGATTGACTGAGCGAGAAGGGATCAAGACGACGAACTGTGGAGCAAAAGATGATCTGAAAAGAACCGAATCGGCTCCGGGCTGGGTCGATAGTAGACATTGTGCCTAATGAGAAGGGAAGCATTTCGAAGATTGCAGCAAGTCCTGAAAAGATACACGTCCATGATACCAAGACATGCCGGTATGGAAACATCTTTGAGATTGACATAATATATCCAAGCATCGACAACGAGAGATAAGGCTTCTAGTAGGAATTGGTATTCGTCGATCTATCGAGAATACGTATGCTCGGACAAGGCGTGGGCAGGAGTTCGCGATGGGGGTGTGTTTAGCGAGATCTTGGTATCTTGCCGAAGTTGTACGATGGCATTACTCGATCACCAATCAATTGGAGTCAATGTACGAATGCTTGTAGATAAGACGGTCGTGCCCATCTTCAACTATTATCCCCCAAGCATTGTTGGTCTGTATTTCCAATGGATGCTACGAGGTCATTCAGGTTGCTGGCATTCCTGCATCATCTGACAAGTATTCCCTGATCACGCCAACACTATGGGCAATAGATGTCGCAACCCATAAGTTCTGAGCGTGAGCCGTATGTCTGCCGAAACGACCTCCCCTTCCCCGCAGGCAGGAACCAAACGCGCCTATCAAGCAGATGAAAGCATATCAGCAAGCGACAAGACTGCGCCTGCCTCACCACCGCAGAACACGGCATCTGCAACTTCAGCCTTCCGCAACGTATCTGCATGCAATCGATGCCGTGTGAGGAAGAATCGTTGCGATCAGCAGCTGCCAGCGTGTTCTGCATGTACCAAAGCGCACGTTCGATGTGTTGGATATGACCCCATCACGAAGCGTGAAATACCGCGCAGCTATGTCTATTTCCTGGAGACGAGGCTCAGCTATTTCGAGAAACTCCTGGTCGCGAACAATGTACCCTTCGACCCAGCTGATACGTTTGACGCCGACTCGAGGCACTTAGCACCGAACGACGTCGACCCACCTGTCGAGCAAATCCAATCCAACCCCTCAAAATCCGACCAACAAAGCTGTGGCGGCCCCCGGGATGCGCAGCAGGAACAAGAGGATGAAAGGTTAGATCATCTGGTATCGAACATCGGGATGGTCTCAGTACATGGCACTTCCGACCATCGCTATTTGGGCTCAACCTCAGGCATATCTTTCGCACGAGTGGTATTGTCTGCAGTGAAGAAGTCAATCCCGAACGCGCATGGCGAACGTGGGACGTCCACCATGAACAGGGCTGCAGCTGCAGCTGCGACCAGTGGAAGTTCCATGCGCGAGACCTACTTCGGCCTTCAGACCAAACCAAACATCAGCGAAGCGCCATTTCCCGATCGAGATCTGGGCGAGAAGCTTGTAATGCTGTACTTCGAGCACGCAAACCCTCAGATCCCGATCCTGCACCGTGACGAGTTCATGACTATGTTCGAGAGAACGTACAGCGTCGCGCCGGAAGAACGAACTCCCAGGGAGCTCTATCTCCTGAATATTGTATGTGCTATTGGTGCTGGCACTATCTGGGGCTCTTCAGATTCCGAATCAGAGACTGGGGAGTACGCCTCGAAACGTGCTCGACTTAGTGGCCAGCAAGCGCAGCCAGAAGAGTATCACGCTTCGGCCATCGTCCACCTGAGCTCTTTCCTTAGCTCAAGCGGCAATGCGAGCGCCGACGGAGGTGGCAGTGACTTGGAAGAGCTTCAAGCAATGCTACTCCTTGCTGGTTTCGCGCTTATGCGGCCCGTCGCACCAGGCTTGTGGTACATTGTTGGAGTAGCAATGCGACTGGCCATCGACTTAGGGTTGCATTATGAGGATGGTTCGGGTCTCAATCACGCCGATCTTCAGCTAGGTACGAGCACCGATGTCTACTCCAAGAAAGCACAGCAGCAAGGGAGGAGGCAGTGGACACGTGACCTCCGACGCAGGCTCTGGTGGTGCACTTACACTTTTGACCGTCTGGTGAGCACCTGCGTTGGTCGGCCATTCGGCATCACCGATCAGGTCATCACGACTGGGTTTCCTTCTCTCCTTGATGACAAGTATATCACTAAAGATGGGATCGCCAATGCAGTGCATCTTCAAGAGCCGAGCTACAAACGCGTTGCTTATCATTACTTCCGACTGCGCTTGCTACAATCTGAAATAGTACAGGTGTTACAGTATCAGCAAGCACAAATGGCCCGAATGAAAGGATCGAATCGACATAACGATTTCATGCATACGAAACTGCCATCTCCGTTCTTGGTCAAGCACAAATCTTTCAAGTCGTGGCGCAAAGATATCGATCAGCGTCTCTTCGAGTGGAAAGAATCGGCGCCTCATAAGACCGAGACGGCGGTTTCTTTCAGTACTCAATTTCTTGAGCTCAATTACTGGCAAGCTGTTACTATGCTGTACAGACAAAGTTTGTCGGTCCCTGCGGCTTTTGCTGGCGAGTTGAGCCCGACTGAAGATGTGGCTAGTCCTTCCAGTGTCTTCACCGAAGACAAGGAAGACGAAGACCTCGTGTTCCTGAAATGCGCCGAGGCAGGCCAGAAGACTCTGAAGCTGTACAGGCAGTTGCACCGGTTGAGGCTGGTCAACTACACGTACTTGGCGACTCACCATCTTTTCATGGCTGGTATCTCGTTCTTATATGCTGTCTGGCATTCGCCAGCTGTGAGAAGCAGGATATCTTTGGACGATTTTGACTTCACGGTACTGGCAGCAACGTCAGTGCTGGCTGATCTTATGGTCAAATGCCCACCAGCTGAAGCATGCCGCGACGCTTTTGAGCGCATGTCGAAAGCCACGGTGCAGATGTGTATGTCGTCTCCTGCGTTCGGGTTCGGGTGCAAAGAGGAGCAGCACATGCTGACAACCGAACCATCTGCTCCGAGACAGGTTACGCCAATGCCACAAGGTAGAACAAGGAAGATTATGCCGCAACCTGCGAGACGCCCTCCACCAAAATTCGATATGAATTTGCAGGATCTCTTTCCAGACGGTCTTAATTCGTCATCTATGTCCCAGCCAAGCACTGGCGGAGCAAGATCTTCTACCCAGCGCTCGGCACGGAAAGCGAGAGCTAGGCCTACACGAGAGATGTCGAATCAATCAGATGCGGCAAGTGCGGGCCATTCGACGGCTGATACACCAATGAGAGATGCGGAGGTAATGCGTGCTCCACCAATGTATGAGGTTAATCATCAGGTCTTTAATACATCGCAACAGCAAGGGTACGACGAGCGCTACGCTGTAGATTTTGACTCCAACAGCTACAATCCTGACTTCATCTCTAACTTACCGGGTATGGACCTCCTTCAACGGCTGAGCACGAGTGGAGGGGAGTCGATGCCTCGAGCGATGGCAAACCAACGACATCCGTCCGCGAGCCATATGGAGCCGAGTCTCGACGAAAGCTGGCTTGATGTTGGGCAGACTGGAGGCGGTGATGGTGATGCTGAGTCTGACTGGGGTCTTGGATCTGGATTTGGCGTGGGAGTTGGCATGGGATTGGACTTTGGGCCTCAGCATGACTGGTCTGAGGGGCAGGGGGGATTCAATCTGTTCGATGGCTTCTTTTTCGGAGGCAACGATGGCACTAGCAACATGTAACGAGTTATGAACAGGCAAAGGGGGAAGGAGTGTGATTTTCATGGCTCATTCTCATAAAGAGGCCTTCTGCTGCAATTCTTTCACTTTCTCCTCTACTATCTTCCCAACCATCTTCTCTAATATTGCTGGTGCACCACTCTGACTACCCTGAAGATATCCTAGCACGCTCTTCTCAACATACTTACCCACCTGGTCAACTTCCACGTTAACCTCGTCACCCTGCTTCTTCGACGCGGTGACTATCTTTTCCTGGGTGTAGGCAATAAGCATGACCTCAAACCATGTCTCGGCATCATTCACCCTCGTAATGGTGAGGCTCGCGCCATCAAGCGTAACATAGCCCTTCTCTACGATATACCTCAAGACCGACTCCGACCCCTCGTGCTGCTTCGGCTTAAATCTAAAGGTCAGCGCATTCCCATCCGGCGTCACACTCTCTACCGTCGCAACGGTATCGACATGTCCCTGCACGAAGTGGCCGCCCATGCGCGTCGCTGCGGCAACTGCTCTTTCGAGATTCACTTTTGAGCCCTTGTCCAGTCTGCCTAGGTTCGTGCGGCGCAGGGTTTCCGGCGCGCATCCGACTTTGAAGTACCAGGTTGATTCGGGCCCGGTGTTGGAGAAGTCGGTGATGGTTAGGCAGGTGCCGTTTACGGAGATGCTGTCGCCGAGTTGGGCGTCGGGGAGGATGGTGGGGCACGAGGAGATGGTGAGGGTGGTGCCAGCGCCGCCGGAGGAGGTGGAGTCGAGGGGGTTGAGTTCTGTTACGGCTGGAGGGGGGTGTTAGGCGGTTGCTTACGTGGTACGAGATATGTTTGGTTGGATAGGCTCATGGGGGAGAGCATGGGGCAGGTGGTGGCATGGTGGACTCACTGCCTATTGTCTCTACTAAGCCTGTGAACATGGTGGCGTTGGTTTTGAGGGTTTCCCTTAGTAAGTGCTACTTCAATGCGTAACAGTGAGCGGGTTGGTTATTTGATGCAATCCTACAGTCTCTAAACTTCTTGTCTATCAATTGCATCATTGCCTCGGCCGGATTTAGTCCGATGCTTCGACGCGTCGTAAATTATTTGCAGGCGTCTTCCCGGCGCCGAAGCAGGGGTTGATTGAGCATTTAGGACAACTCGATCTTTCAATAAAAGTAGACTATCTTCTTGATAGGTCTAAGCGATCAAAATGGCGCAGCATGGAGGCACGATGATGCCTTTCCTTTACCCATGCTTGCTCAGATCATCATGTCGCAGTAGCAGGAGCCGACGAGTATTACAGAGACTATCCGCATGCACTCGGGAAAGATCATTGCAAACCTCCACGTGCAGATCGCAACCATCACTGGCTGAGCAGAATGCACGCAGAAAGGAGGCAGCGTACGAGCCGCTTGCGCCTGCCCCAACTCACACTGAAGCACGAAAACGACGACTCGATCCTACCCCAGACGACTACGCACGAAACATCTTTGTTGACAAGTGTTCATTGACTGTGTCTGCCGGAAGTGGAGGAAATGGATGCGTATCCTTTCACAGGGACGCAGTGATATCTGATGGGCCGCCGAACGGTGGTGATGGTGGGAGTGGAGGCAATGTCTGGATACAAGCAATCCCTGGTCAGACCAGCTTACATAAACTTGCACGACGAGGCACATTGAAAGGTGGGAGAGGAATAAGCGGACAGGGGAAGAGTCAGGGAGGACGGAAGGGAGAAGATATATGCATCCAAGTCCCGGTGGGAACCGTCGTCCGAGAAGTCTGGAGAAGTGATCCTGTTGCAGATGAAGAACAGAGGCTTGCAGAGCTGCACGCCATGGACCCCGATCTGCGAGACATTGCAGCGCAAGACAACAAAGGGCCCAGAAGCAATCCTTGGATCATGTATCCTGGTGTCGACGGACGTGAAGCAAGAGACTTAGCAAGCAATCTGCCGAAGCCCCCCAAACCGCGAAGGAGTCATCTCTCTGCCTTACAGCCAGAAGGCCCCATCAGACTGGACCTCGACAAGCCGATGGAAAACCCTATCTTGCTGGCTGCAGGTGCCGTTGGCGGAATGGGCAATCCACATTTTGCAACCAAAGAATTGCCCAAGCCGAAATATGCCACCAAGGGAGAATTGGGTGTCAGACTGAAGTTTGAACTTGAGTTGAAGCTGCTTGCTGATGTTGGCCTTGTCGGTCTGCCAAACGCCGGAAAGAGTACGCTGCTTCGAGCAATAAGCAACAGTCGCACAAGAATTGGTGATTGGGCCTTCACTACCTTAGAGCCTTCTGTAGGCACCGTTGTTCTCGACAACAACGAAGGACGGCCGATTGTGAAATCCGGCATTGAAGGTCAAGCGCCCCGCACTCACTTCACAGTCGCCGACATCCCTGGCTTGGTTGAGGATGCTCACTTAGACAAGGGCCTTGGCCTTGGCTTCTTACGACATGTCGAACGCGCTCGTATACTTGCCTTCGTGGTTGACCTGTCCAGCGAAAATCCTGTTGAGGTGTTGCAAAGCCTTTGGAGGGAGGTCGCCGAATATGAGAATCTACGCAATGCCGAAGTCAACGAGCAGACCGAATCTCGAGCAGTCGAGTGGTCAGGCTTCGGCTCACCATCGCAGCAGGGTCCTGAGCTGATCGACGAGGATGGTCAACAGATGCTCATGTACCCCGAGCCATCGAAGCAGTTAGAACCGCTGAACCTACCACCTGTCAGCGCCAAGCCATGGTTCGTTATAGCTACCAAGGCTGACAAAGAGCACACGCAAGACGCCTTCCGAAGTCTTCAGGCGTATGTGGCAGGCGTTGAGTCTGGCCATGTCACTCACCCCTCTGGACGGAAGAATGCTTGGAAGGCTCGAGTAGCTGCAATTCCAGTGAGCGCTATCAACGATGAGGGGACAGCCACAATATCACTCTGGACTGCAGGCTTGCTCGACAGCATGCAAGGAGCCGGATCGAATCAGGCAGTCACTGATCTCTCAAGCTCACGGAGAGCCTCGGAATAGTCTTGACTACTAATGTAACTCCGTCTCCTTGGTCTATCATCTACCGTACTACGGCAGATACTAAAGCCCATATTTGCTGTTCACGCGGATCGTTGCGGCACCCGCTAAAAGGCAAGATTCGGCCCCAGTAAGCAGAAGACTTGGCAACCATGCTCTTAACAGTATTCTGATATCTTGGGGTTGGTTTCAAGGCTGTTCCCTATCATTGGCTAGACATCAGGCGGCCCCACCTCTCTTGAGTATCCGAATCTCGAGTTAAGCCAGGCTTCAATCTCTCTGGTACAGAGCTTCACGATCTCTCATTCGTTCCAAATGGTGACATCCGTCGTTGAACCATTATGTTCTGAATGTAACCATTAGGCAACAGTGTTTTAACGAATCACCCTACCAGGGTGTACAGGTTCGCAGGCTCCGCCAGCACTTTGCGCTAGTCTTGAAAGGGCCGGTATAGAGCCTCCAGCAATGTCGTTCAAAGTCAACGTGTACGACCCAAAGGGTCAAGCATACGCGCCACGTATCAGAACAGAAGAATGGGAGCGATACAGAGACCTGATCAGTCATCTGCATGCGATAAGGATCCCTCGAAAGGCCATACTAAAGCGTCTTCGCGACGACCATAACTTTTCTCCTACGCTCGGACAATTACAGGCTAAGTGCAAAGAATGGAACTTGAAGGTGTACGCCAAGGATGGACTCTGTGTCAAGTCTTCCGCCTGCGGTACGGGCGCCCCAACTCCTCAGTTACCGCAGCTCAACTTGTCATTATCTTCACCAGCTTTCCACCTCGTCACTGATTCTGGCTACGTGGAAGAGTGGAGCGATGACTACCGTGTCCATCCGTCTATGGCCACTTCAACCCATGAATATCGCACAATCCAGGACCGCTCGCTACCGGCTGTTGGCCTACTTGCCAATACCGTGGACTCACATTGGCCTGTACCGGAGGACGGCCAGCAATGCGAATCAATGCTGCAAGCTGCTCATTATTACCACGCTATTACCGCCTTCCAGCAATCTTTCTCCATATACCGAGCTGTATATCTCTATCAACGCCGCCTTTACTCAATCTGCGACCCTGTGCTGATTAGAACAGTGCTGTTCTCCGCTTCTTCTGCTGTTACAGACCATCAGAGAAACATTGTCCATTCAGTACTAAGCGAGATGGGCTCAGATGCGGCGCTTGATAACCTGAGTCCTCTTTATGTTGGTTGTCTACAAGCTGCATCACTGAGCATGATATCATCAGATTCTTCTTGTGATGTCGAGGCTGGTGATCTGACTCGAGCAAGAGCGAGCGCCTATTTGCACATACTACATATGTCCAATGGCATCATCTCGAGCCGCTCAACTTCTACCGATATTCAAGCTATGCTCTACAAATTTGAGCATTTGCTGCTCATGCAAGAACATGATACTCGGATACTGCAACATCTGTTGAGCTGGTGCGAATCGGTAATCGACCGGCTGCACCGAGAAGTGGACGACATATTTGTGGGGCACACCAGATGCGAAAATGAGTACTACCATCGAGTTGGTCAGGTATTGAGTGGCTATCTATTGTCCCAATGGCACAAGCCGTTCGACGAACACGACCACCCACGTGCTCACCTCCTGCAGCCACATGGTGTCGATCCTAGCTCGTTCCACTTTCATCTAACAACAACTCAAACACTTGTCGCCCTGGCATTCATGGTGGTCGGTTCCGTTCGATGCGATCCGCTAGCTTCATGCTACAACAAGCCCGATGCAGATACAGCCAAATTATGGTTTCTGGACGCCGCCAAGTTGTTCAAGAGAGGCATCCGTATGCTCTGTCGACTGGATGAAAAAAGCCGCTGCGCAGTCTTCTCAGAAACTTTCCTTGAAAGATTTTACACCTCCGTTTCCTTCCGCCAGAAGGCTTATGGTTGGAGTGCGCAACTGCCTGCCATCGTGGATTCCGTCGGCATGTCCTTGGCTCAACAGCACATGACAGCTGCTCATACAAATGAGCCGGAACACTCCTCGGTCGACCTCCGGCAACTTGATCTTGGCATATCTATGGACCCTCTCGAAGCTCCCGACACAATCGCAACGGCCGCTGATCCAACAATGTGCATGACACAAGCTCCAGATCAGGCTTTGGTAGCTGCAATCGCACCGGGACCCCAGTCTGACTGCAACAGCATCTCCTCCTTCATGCTTACCTATCAGCGCACACTAAAGAGGAAACATGATGCGCGAAGCAAAAGCGGCAAGAGTACACCAGGAGATGTAATGTCCTTGTCATCATCTGCGGAGTTCAGGTTCGGTATGGTCGGCTCTGTGAGTACCTCGGATGTCGACAGTTTCTGGCGTAAGACGTCACCTGGTGAACCGTGGCAAGTGCCGTAACATTGCCAAATCTATGGTTACATTGATCACCTTCGGAGCCCAGGTACACTGGTAACTTTGACGCCTCCCATAACACCCACAGTACACTATCGCCGAGGTGCATACTGTCACAAGTCCGAATCAGAACCTATGAATGTCATTGCTTTCAGAGCAAATACTATGTCGAACGCCGAAATGCTGAGTACATTGATGTCATCCGGGCCTCCAGCAACAAAGCAGCCACACACCTCTCTCGCGAATTAATTAGGCCTGTTTTCTAATCTTAGCCCACAAAGCAAAGCTCTCAAGCACCAGCAGCGGTACCTACACATTGAGGGCATGTCCATCATGCCTCTTCAGCATTCGTTCCGTTGCCGACGCGACGTGGGAGCTGCACAAAGATGCAGGACGGAAATGGTCTGCATGCCACTCGGCAGCATCATCCTTCAAGGCTCAAGTTCGGCCACAAGAGGACAACGTGGGCGCTTGTTGTGCATGAGTCTATCTCACGGGCCGTACGGGGGCTTGAAGTTTGCCATGTTCACCGACTGTTAGACGACAAGCCATTGCACGAGCGGAGGGCCTTCAAGTGTGCTCCATTTTTGAAGCTCTTGTTAGTTGGATATCTGGACGCTGCTTGTCCATACATTCCGCAAGCGTGGAACTCAAGTCTGACTGTCCAGCTAAAGATCCTGGCTCCACTGTGACGTTCTTGGGTACTTGTCTCGGGCTATTTTGCAGGTGTTGGACTGACGGTGGCGACCGGGGTTGAGGCTCATGCACTAACGGCAGCAGAATAGCGTAGCGACAAGGATGGAGCGAAGCAGGAGAAGGAGCCGGAGCCGCGCGTGAGTCTCGGGTTATATCCTTTTGGTCGCGTGCCCGTTCTCCCTTCCGATCACCGACCAGCTCTTCGCCCATTCTACCGACTTGTTCGTAGAATTCGCCTCCTTCTTCGTTGAATGGACCGGCATCTCTGTTGCCGCACGCGCAGTTTCAACTTGGGCGACCCCATGCCATGGTGCAGATGTTTTTCCGTCATACAGAGCTGGACAGAGCAGACACTCCATTGGCATGTTGTTCTTGGGTGTCCTTTGGACACTGAGCCAGGTATCAGTTGAATGTGACAGAGACTTCACCGATGTGCTCGAGGTCGTTTCTATCTCCAGAGGATACATATTACCCGGTGGGCTCCTGTCGTCTGACCATGAACCTATGTGTGCGAAGGAAGCCATGCTTGTCGCCGTGTCTGTTTGATGTACTGGTAGCTTGGACCAAAGAGATGATGATGCGAGCTGACTGCTGAGAGAGCGAGCTACTTGATTTGCCGTGTATAGTATGTATATACATACAGCAGCACGGTACTCTAGTCTGGCACATGCTACTCATATATGCTTCTTGCCAGATCACATAGTAAGTAATCATGTATGTATATATGTATGTATGTCCAAAAGACCTCACATTCCCTCTTTGAGCATCGTCTGTCAATGACCCACCCGTGATCCGCGCCGCTTAAGTAACCTAACTACCTATTTCCCTGCTTGCTTGTTTGGACCGCACTGCTCCGAAGCCCAGACTCTTGCATGAGGCAGGCATATCATATCATACATATCCGCAATGCCCACTCGCATGTCACCTCACGTCATGTCCTTTGTGCAGGATCCCTTTCCTTTCTCAATTGCATTCCCTCTTTCGTGCAGGTATGGACTTATGTCGGTCCATGGTAGCTGTGGAGTGGGGGTCCGCATTGCTCAAGGCGGCAAGGTCAATGCGTGCGTAATGGGAGCTGCTGCTGCGTGGTAGTGTGCGAGACTCAGTGTCGATGCCCGTGTGATGAGTGGAGTGGAGTGGAGTGCTGTGGACCCTTTCTCATTGCCCGTTTGGGAAATCAGAAGAGAACTTGAAGAGAAGAAGAAGATTTTGTGGAGAAGTTGGGCGGAGGCAGATGCCAAGCGAGATGCAGTGCGTGAACTTGAATACTGTAGGGTTCGTCGCGTGATCTTGACTTGACTTGTCACGGACCTTCACATTTCCTTTTCTGGAAAGGGACTTTAGGAGTGATAGTAGGAGTGCCGTGTCGTGCCGTGCGATGCGGGTGAACGTGAGGTGAGGTGTGGAAAGCAAGTAGCCAGACAGCGTGCTGACAGAAGTACAAGATCAACCCAACCACCTCGTATTCCATAGCATATAGCAGAGGGCCGTCCCCCATCAGAGGACTGGCTCTCCAAGCAATCCATACCTTTCCAATCTACTACTGCTACGTGCTACGTGCAACGTGCAGCGTGCAGCGTGCAGCGATTCGGCGTCCATGAAGTCCTCTACTGTGGCTCAATGAGCTCGCATGAGGCTTGAGAAGAACATAGAAGGCGGTCGTCAAGGGGGACATAATCATTGCAGGTGGTCGTAATGCTGCGAATATCTACAGACCTTGAGGTGATGTAATCTGCATCGTGGCCTATTCTCGCTGCAGGATCACCATGACACCCATGATGCCCAGCATCGCGGTCTTCATCCATGGGTGCTCACTCAGCATGATCGTCACGTAGCCCACGGCTGGAATGTAGCCTCTCACACTCCCTATTAGATCCTCTTGGTCAAGATAACTCTGACCTTTCGCGTAAAGTTCTGTGTCGTCTGCCACGTTGTTGTCGCCTTTGGTGAGGAGTTTCGGACTCGAGGGCGTGGTTGACCCGCTGTAGGAAGCAGTGGATTAGCAATGCCCATACAGAGATGTGATCTTAGACGACTTCTTACCTCTCATCCCTGACCGGCACAGTAACGTGTTTCCGCACCACTCTGTGCACGATGGGTATATCTTTCCCTTTGACATTGTAGACGACTATCTCCCCCACTTCTGTGCCTGCATCGCGGTTCCAGAGGAAGAGAAGGTCGCCTCGTTGGAATGCGGGTTCCATTGAGCCGGAGAGGACGACGACAATGGGGGAGGGACTGTTGGAGATTACGCTGAGGGACTTCCAGAGCATGAAGGCTGTGCTGAGGACGAGGGCGAAGTTGAGGACTTGTTGAAGGGATTGGCGCGGAGAGGCGAGGGCGGATTTGAGGTCGGCAAGCATGGTGGGTGGGTGTTGGAGGTTGGGGGTTGGGGGGTGGGAGTTGGTTGGTTGGTTTGTGACTACGACTGGGAGGATGGTGTTGGTGGAGGTGGAGTGGGTGATTTATTAGTCGAAGGAGGTTCGAGGTTTTATGACAAGCGAGCGTGTTGAGTGTACGCTATGGTACGGTCATCATTGTCAGCGACTTGCAGCGTGAAGCATCTTGTTTGCAGCGAGATAGGTGTCTGGTTTGGACATATCGAAAGGACAGATGCTTGCTACGGCGGAGCAGTGGCACAGCCGTAGTAGAAAGGCTTGGCCGCCTTTGTCTTTGCTCGAGCTATGAGGTTCCGGACACGACGCGTATCCTCGTTCGACGTAGCTATACAGCACTTCATGAGTCTGGTGCAAAGCATTCTGCGCTTTAAGGTGCAGTTTGTATGCTGCAATGGCTTGCTCGGCTACCATCTGGCTCATCGACAACTTGTACCACGTCGGAAGGTTCTGGGTTGGTAGGGAACTTGATTGCAACGAAGCGACCAGCAAAATGGGGGTTTTAGGTGGAATGACTTAATTGCACCAAGGGCAGTGGAAGTCTACTTGATGAGATTATTCAGTCCGGCACGGTTCTTGCGGAACTCTTATGGTCGTCACAGTTCCTGAAGGCCTATCCTCTTGTTGAGCTACTTGTAAGTTAGCCATGTGGACTTTAATACTGATCGATCGAACATCTATTTTCCGTTGGGATCTGTGGGGCTGCCTTGGGTCCTTGGTTATTGGCTTCTTTGGGATATGTTTGGATGGTGGCACCTGGTGTTGACTGCGGAGGATGTAGACACCACTCTGCTCTTACTACATGACCTCGCCTGAAATGGACAAACCGAGAATGGGTGGCCGTCTCCCAATCCTGGAGGATGGAAGAAGTACACTCAGGCCCGACCTTTGAGAGACTGAAAATGTTGTTGAGATTTCCCATGTGCGTATCTCTTCTGGTCAGGCTTTGAAAGTGAAGATGGCATGAGTCAGATCTGAAATCCGATCATGCAGGAAAGGGCGCAACGGAACGCTTGCCTACAAGCGCACCAAGCCTTCACTGCTATATTTTGTACGTGGTGCCTTCCTCAGCTCTCTTTTTCCTGCAGCGTTGCTTCTCCCACTAATCTCACAGGTTCCTTCTGTCGCACTGGCCTGTGAATGCTCAACATTCGAGACTGCAGCTATGGTGCACCTGCCAACTTGTGTCCTGGCTCACATCTACAGTACCTCCGCGACGTGAACTAGGTGCTGGTCATCCTGTTCTACACCTGTCCTCCCAACGAAAACCCTTCGAAATCAGACATCATGATCGGCACTCATCCTCACAACCTGAGACCTATCGTGGCTGCCAGAAAAGGTATCATCGTACCCTCCCACCCAAATGTTCTCAGAGAAGAGCCACGACCAAAAGTTTGCAGCTTTGACGACGATGGACCTGGTGAAAAGTCCGCATTTGGCCCTCGTCACGACAACGACCATGTCTACATTCCAGACATAAGCATTCTCCCGACTATTGACGAATGTCTCTCCACCACTCGACTACCGTGGATGCCCAAACGAAACGTTTTAGCCAACCACTTCATGGAACACGGCTATTCACGACATATCGACACTCACTTCCGCCTCCTCAGACATGACTCGGTCGAGAAGATCAGAGACATCAACTACAGAGCTGCTCAAGAGGCCTTTCTACGGCATGCCAGCGTGAGCGAAGCTTACCTCGAATCGTACGCTGGACACCGATTTTTCCTATACCCCAACGTCCGGGTAGAGGCCGTGGTGCCAGATGAATACGATGGCTTGAACTTGCAGCTGAGCTATGACTGCCCCGAAACTTTGAGGGGAAGGCAAATGTACAAAAGCACGAGGTTGGAGAAGGGTATGATGTGCTCTGTTCTTCAGCTCGACCATGACACCAATGAGCTCTGTATCTACTATTGCAACATACAACATCGGCTGAGTACCCACACTCTTGGGAGCCGCAGTGGACACGGGAGCCGGGCTGCCGTTGAGCTTTCGCTATTACCACATATCTCCGATCAGGACCAGTGGGACATCATGTCTATCGTAACAGGTATTCGTCCGAACACCACAATGGCGCTCATAGAGTACCCTCGGCTTCTTTACGCAGGGTTTGGCAATGCACTGCATTGTCTGCGGCAGATGTCTGACTTCGCCTATTCCTTCGGTCAATACATCTCTCCAAGGCAAGAGGACTACAAACTAAACCACGAACAGAAGTTGCAAGTTCAACCTCCTTCATACTCACAGCGTCCAGACTATACTTTCGACCTACAACCACTCACTGGGAGACCTGAGTCTCAATTCTCGTTGCACGATCTTGCTGGACCAAGATTGGAAGAAAGCTTGCGACATCTCGCAGAGTACACGAGTCTTGATCGCGGCCAAGCAATTGCTTTGCTATCAAGCTTGAATCGCGAAATTGCCTTCACCCAGGGGCCACCGGGTTGCGGAAAGACATTCCTGAGTGTTGCACTAGCACGTGTCCTCCTCGCTTCTCGACCCGCGGATCGAAAACTGCCTATCTTGCTCGTCTGCCACACGAATCATGCTTTGGACGCCTTCATGACAGGTTTACGCGATGTTGGTGTGGACAAGCTCATGAGGGTTGGAGGCGCAAGCAAAGAAGAATGGACCAGAGCTATCAACCTCAGAGGCCTTGCAAGAGACGAAAAGTATACTCGTGGTGAGAAGGGCGACCGACGGAGAGTCGATGTCGAAAAGGATAGCAACTTTGCTCACCTAGAGGCTTGGTGCAAAGGGCTGTCCGGCGAAGTTCTTACAGGCTTCCCATGCTGGCAACTTGTCTCGCCCATTATGGAAGAAGAATATCCTCGCATCTACTCACAGCTTTTCACTGCGGCGAGCGAACCTCAAATCCAGGCTTTCACGTATGACTATTGGGCAAAGGGTGGTGATCTGAGCACGATTGAATCGCTGCAAAACGAGTTGCTGAAACGCTTGCATGCAAATATCGACGGCAAGGATGACAATGGCAGAGCACTTGCTAAAGCGCAGGCTCTGCTCACCGACATTGCAGACTTCACCAAGACACAGACCTCCGCTGCTGGGGAAAACGATGTCTGGCGTCTGCCACTCGAGCAAAGACGGGAACTTTTGGTGGAGTGGCAAAGCAAGATCGACAAGAATGCGACTACGTCGAAGCTTTGTAAAATGCATGAGAAGCACAAACGTCTGTCAAAGTCTGCGAGATCAATCCTTGAGCAGAAGGACATCCGATTGATGCAGAAGCAGAATGTCGTTGGCATGACCACAACGGCATGTGCAGGCAGATGGGAAATGCTTCAAAGAGTCGGCTTCGAGGTCATGATCTGTGAAGAGGCCGGAGAAGTCCTCGAAGCTCATGCCCTCTGCTGCTTACTTCCAACTCTCAAGCATGCCATCAATGTCGGTGACCCTTTGCAGTTACGACCGGAGGTCGACGAGCGAACTTTGACGCTCGAGACTGACCAAGGAAAGGACTACCGATTAGACGAGTCTCTATTCGAGCGAATCATGAAGCCGAGGGATCCATTGGCACGCACCATTCCCACCACAAGCCTTGATATCCAGCGCCGCATGCACCCAGACATTGCAGCCCTCAGCCGCGTCACATATCCCTTCCTCCAAGACCATCCTACGACCTTCCTGCATCCTATGCCCAAGGGTCTCCGCAATCGCATGTGGTGGCTGCACCATGAGGTACCAGAAGACAGCATTGGTGGAGTCTCCAAGTCGCACGCTAACATGCACGAGGTGAACATCGTCAAGGAGCTGGTCACATATCTGCTACGTGGCTCAGACTATTCTCCTGGGGACATCGCTGTACTCACGCCTTATGCTGGTCAGGTCGTCGAGCTCCGTAAAGCATTTTCCCATGAGTGCGCTGTCTGGCTGTCTGAGAAGGACAAAGACACCCTTGTCGACAGTGGCGCCATTGAGCCTGACAGCAGTGAGCTCGACGAGCAAAGGCAACTAAAAATACCCGTTCAGAGCATGTTGCGGCTTGCTACGATCGACAATTTCCAAGGGGAGGAGGCAAAAGTCATCATCCTGACCACAGTCCGTTCAGGACACGAGCTCGGCTTTTTGAAGATCCCCAACAGAATCAACGTCATGTGCTCGCGAGCCAAACATGGTTTCTATGTCATTGGCAATGCAAAGGCACTGGAAGCGCATCACGTCTGGAGGTCAATCGTTGACATCTTCGTCACGAAATATGCAATCAGCGACTCGATTCGGCTGCAATGCGATCGACATCCAGAGCACTACACCTTTGCAAGCTCCGCGGAAGACTTCACGAACTTTGGACCGTGCAAGATTTCTTGCGATCAAGAGCTAGATTGTGGTCATCTATGCACGGAGCCATGCCATGACCCTTCGCTGCACAAGATCATCCCGTGCAAGAACCCATGCTCGAGGAGACTGCAGTGTGGACACAAATGCTACAAATTGTGCGGTGAGCGCTGTGGACCGTGTCAGAAGACACGCAGACGTTATCAACCATCCTGCGGTCATGACGTTCTCGAGTCCTGTTCAGGCGATGTCATGCCCTGCGATCATTTCGAGGGCTATCTGACTCTTTCTTGTGGCCGGCACGCTGTAGGATATACTTGCGGTGAGAAGGCCAAGAGCTTGCAGTGTGACGCGATCTGTGGTGAAGCATTACCATGTGGCCACACCTGCTTTGGAAATTGTGCCGTCTGCGATGTCACTCAGCAGCACGCCTTCTGTCAAGCTGTGTGCGGCAAGAAAATGAAATGTGGTCATCACTGTATGGCCATCTGTCACGACACCACCGATTGTCCGCCTTGTAAACAGATCTGTCCTCCCTCTTGTTCACATGCGGCAACCATGAGGCAATGTGACGAAGCCCCTGTGCCATGCCTAGAACTAATCCTGGCAAATGGTCCATATGGATGGGTTCAGGAAACTGCTTGCTGCCTTACGCTCTCTCAGCCTCTTACTACTCAGCCTCAGCTTCTTCAACCTGCTCAGATTGATGCCGTGGTCCAGCCTGCTCTACGATTGTTCGAGAAGAAGCTTGATAGTCTCGTCCGGAAAATTCAATACCGTGGCCAAGTATTGGAGAATACCTCATCACTGTTCTTGTATCATCAAGTAGTGCTGAACAAGGCCCTAGCTGCAAGCAAGAATATTGAGCGTATCCTGGGTCGCGGAGATGAGATCCTCGAAATCCAAAAGCAAGCACTTGCCCTCAGAAGAGTGTTGACCCAATTCGAGCTTGGAATTAGGGCTGTGGGGACAGCCTATTCGTGTGAAATGCCCACAGTGCCAGATTCGATATGGGCGAGTTTCGACGCCGTCAGTCTCGGCGCAACTCTCGCAAGAGCTCGGGACGCGAAGATGACAGCATTTTTTCTGTTGCAGAACCAAGACCAGTCACAGCAGATGTCTCGGGCTGCTTGTGAATTGGCTCTTTTTGCTAAGGCTTTACTTGACCCACTTCTGGAGGATGTTAATGCCGCAAAAGTTCGTCCTGTGGTAGCAGACACTTTCGCCAAATGTCGGGATCTCCTTAGCGATGTTGAATTGATGTTGACAAATTGAGCTTGTTGTTCGGATTTTGTTCAGGTAGCACGATCATACCGTTAGCTGTGGGGCTATGTCCTGATGTCGTTCCATTGTTCCGGCTGAAGTGAGAGAAGATAAGCTGACGGTGTTGAAGCGCAGATACTACACTGTTGAAACTTCTCCAATGTAATAATAAATTTCCATTTGCCCAAATCCGCCATGTATTCTCTCCAGTTGCTCCCAGCTACCTCGTGAATATTGTTCCCTGAGCACGAGACCATTTGTTAGAGAGACCAACACAAACCCGCTTATACCGTTAACTCTAAGCCCTGGCGAGCATGAAACTGTCTCACACTGAGTAAACACACACCTTGCCGAATCTCAATGTCTGACGAGAGACATAAATCCATCATATCATATCATATCATACAGAAATCTGACCAGGATCAGACCCGCGACGCCAGGAAGACCACATTCATCCAACGCCAACGCAATTGGCAATTACAGGAGCAGGAGTAGGAGCAGGAGGGCGCAAGCGGGATGGCACTGGGGAAGGGAACGGGATGGAATTTCAGTGGACAGGCACTAACTAAGGAAGGCCCTCTGCGCGCCTGGCGAGGGAGGGAGGTGTCATGCGTAAGGAGCGAGGGAATGGCGATGCTGTGTGTAGTGGTGGAGAGGTACGACAGGTCGCTTGACGCGTGGATCGTCAAGCGACACCGCGGAGCAAGACGTTGGTGATAGGGGAACGAGGCGATAGCAGGACTACGCGGGGTCTGTATACAATGGGTGGATCGTGCAGCAGCGGCGTATCGACTTCAAAAGCAATGGCACTGTGTCATTCATGGCATGATTGGTAGCGTTCTTATTGCGATTGCAATCATTCGAGCCAATTCATGGCCTATGTCTGTCTGCCATCTCTGGTGGTTAAAAGCTCACCCTCTGTATCCAAGAACGATTACCCGGTCATGCAGTCCGCACACTCACGAACTGTCCGACACCAGGCACACCGTCAATCACAACGTACACGACGTAAGGACCAGGCGCGAGCTTGATTTCCGGAACTTTGACATTCATCTCGTATTGAAGACCTCGGACATGCTTCAGATCCAGATGCTCCATCTCAACCATGACTTGACCCATATGAAGTCCATGTGTGACAAAGCCACCGTGGTATAATAGCACCTTGACCTTCTTCGGTTTTCCAGCAGGGGCTTCGAAGCGGACTGGCGAAATAGTTTGGCCAGGCACAAAGACCTTGTTGTTGATGTCAATGTATGCCGGGCGGGTCTCCACTTTGTCGCCAAGCAGGTACGATGGGATGTACCTCTCCACTCGAAACTCCGTCGGAAATGCTCTGACGGGGTCGCCCCGGACAACATCCTCTTCAAGCACAGGCATTTCATTTGGGTTGCTGCCCGCGACCAGTATTGTGCCGTCGAGCAACATCAATGCGACCGAGTGATACATCCGAGCGATCTCGCTGCTGCCTGCGGTGGACCAGGAGTCAGTCCACGGGTCGTAGATGAGTGCATCGAGCGCTGGAACACTAGCCGTGCCAAAACCTTGACAACCAACCCTGGCGCCGTTCATCCACAAGACTGTCCCGTCAAGGAGTAAGATGCCTTCGACCATCGTTCGGCCACCTCCAGGCATGTTTGTCATCTCCCACTGTGGCTTAGGTGACATCGGCTTGAGCCTGCCGCAGCTATCATCAGTGAGACTTGTCATGGAATCAGCCTCACCTCCGCCGCATATCATGACTTCCGCCTCGTAGTTATTCTGCTTCGTCAAAGGTAACATGACACTACCACCAGTATTGGGATAGGTCCTGTACATTCCTGGTAGACGTGGCATCTCTTGCAGCACTGTGTTGTGATCAACGTCGAAAATCTGCGAGGCCGTGGATGTGAAAACGAACAGTGTGCCATCTTTCAGCATATGGAGGAACGGATACATCTAATATGGCTGGTTCCCCACCAGGATGTCCATCTCTATGCTCTTGCCATCCGGTCTACCCTCTCTATCAAGCAGCTCGTAAGTCGGGTTGTTGTTGTCCGGATCGTAGATGTTCATGGCATTCAGACTGCCAGCTGCGATGAAAACTCTGCCATCCGATAGAGTTTGTACCGAGGGATACTATCGCCTTGACGACATTTTAACACCTACATATTCGACCCAATCTCCACTCTCCTCATTGTCGTAGAGGTATCGTAGAGCATCGAAACCATCCGCAATTGAATCATCAAGCCACGTCAACGGCCCATTGCCGCCCATTGTCATCAAGGTGCCGTCGACGAGAAAGGCACCACCACAACAAAAGGCGTTCGATGGAATAGCTTGAGGCTTCAATTCGAGGTTGAGAGGGTTGTAAACGGTAGAGTAGGCATACCGGCCATTTTGCAGTCTGGCTTCAGTATAGTTTTCCAGCTTGTCGAGGAACACGACATGACCGTTCGGGAGCAGTGCTGCATGCATGACTGGCACGCCGGAGTGGCCTGCGGGCTCAAATCGTCCTGGGGTGACATGCTGGCTAGCAACAGTACTCAGCAGGAGTGCAGCAGTTGTACAAAATAAATTGAATAGCATGATGAAGAATTTATGGATGCTTGACTTGATAAGATGCTTGTGGAAGAAGTAATGGGCAAATGGATGGCGGATGAAAGCTGAAATAACTGGTTTCTTGAGCAGGCGTGCACTTGCCACTTCATGCACGGAAGCTCTTTCTCCCATTCAGCTCGTTCTTGCGCGTCTTGCACAGGATCGTCACTACTGCATCAACGTCTCGAGCTGTTCTTTCCTTCTCTCGACTGCCGCTCTCTTCGGTATTGACACGTGGTCCTTTGCCTCTCCTATACCCAAAGGATCAAGACCGTCTGGCAGCTCTTCGAGAGCCTTTTCATGCACAACTTGCTGTGCCTGCGCCGAATCTGGCTCCTGAGTCTGCACTTCTGGTATATCTGCCATGTTTGCTTGTGACTCTGATCGTGGTTCTGAAGATTCAACCTGCGTAAGAGATGGTTGCTCCAGCTTCCTATCCTGCTCTACTGCTTGTGCAATTGGGTCGTACCCTTCTTTTCTAGCTTCTGGCGGAGAACCCACTCCAACGGCAGCATTACTGGTCTCAACACCAGTGACGACCGGGGTTCTTACTCTGCTTATTGGCACGCTTTGTTGGTAGCTTGTGCTGTCATGCGTACTTGACATTTCCGATTCTTCTCCCTCCCCAGCATATGCTTGTGACGGTCTGAATGGTGCGTTCATCTCTTCATCTGCTCTCCCGAAGCCCGACGCCCACCATCGCGTCTCGTGTGTTCGCGGGAAGATCAGTCGTTCTTTGCCTCGCACATTGTCGTCAACCTCTGGATCATAGTTCAGGTTTACGAAGTCTTTCTTCCGCGACAGGAAGTAATTCCATACAGAAGTCGTCCTCTCTGCAATATGTGCTTCTTTACGCTCCTTCTCGTTATCAAACAGAAATGTGCCATACTGACAAGAGTAAAGATGGTACAGTAGCCGCTTCAAAAATCTGTCGTTGAACTCGAATCTAGTCGGATGTTGATACATGAGTTGATAGGTTGCATCCAGGAATTGGTGAAAGATGGGCGCCGTCTCTTTGACCTTAGTGACATTCTTCTCTTCAGCTTTCTTCGAAGTTGTCTTCTTGCCACTAACGCCTTCCCCTTCTATTCCCACCTCGGCATCGGAGTCGACATTGATGGACTCCCTCGAATCGTTGTTGTGCTTAGTAAAAAAGCCCTTGGCGCTCAAGAAAGCGTTCTCAAAGGTCTTCTGCGCACCAGCAAGAGCATCTCCGCTGGGCTTCCGGTCACCATCCTGATCTTCAACTCGGCCACTAACGCGTTCGTTCTCGATGTGGAACCACTTCTCCGAGCTCAAGAATCCTGATCGATAGTAGAAGCGATGGCCAAAACTCAGCCAATCTTTCTCTACCAGCACTATGAAGCCTTCGAGAGTTCGGTAGTATGGGTCCAAACATAGCTGACTTAGTGCAGAAAGCTGACTCGTTCGATCCCAACCATCGCTGCAGTGGATCAGAACATGGCTGTGCTGCAGTGCGACCTGCCTGGCGATCAATGACACTCCATCGAGCATGTTCGCGATATGCTTCAGCCAATTGCTCTTCTGCAGCTGCTCTCTGCTAGGACCAAGCGGGGTCAGATCCGAGTCCTTCAAGGCCTCTATGACCCTGTTCAGACTATCTCGCATGACGTGAATGTTGTCGATGCCCAGGTAGACTTTGGTGGCGAACTTATAGTTGTCCATGTTTTCCGAACCCATGCCAGCAGCCTGCATGGCTATAGCATTTATAGTTGGTCTAGCGTCGACGATCATGTTCTTCTGCTGAGCACCATAGACCAAGGGTCGTTTTTGGTCGGCCTCTTCGGAGTCCTCCTCTCCATCACCACGCAGCTTGGCAATGACAGCATCTTCGACGGCCTCAGTATCGGTTTGTTGCAAGTCTCCGGCCATAGTCGACAAAGCACCATCTTTGCTTGAAGTCGAATCTTCTCTTTCTGGCGCAGGCGAAGCGAGCCCCGATAGCGGTCTTTCGTTCCTAGTGGTAGAGAAGATGGCGGCCATCAGGGTCTCATCCTGTATACTTCTGTGTTGCCGCACACCGACCATAGGCTGTGAGCATCGAGTAATAGTACAGTTGTTGACCGGGTGTAAATAACTCAAGACCGGTATCCTAGCTCTTGAGCGGTACCTTCCAGCATAGTTTAGCGTGGGGTCGGATATGCTCATGGGCACGGGCAGAAGGGCCGGGTAGGTGGGACTGAACTGGTAGTCCTTGTTTATGGTAGATACCCTCCAATTCAGCCTCCTGGTCGCATCGCCTATTCCCTGCCGCCTCCACTCTCGCATGGGATCGTAGACGGCCCAACCCGAGGGCACAACATCACGCTCGGGACCCGGGGGTCGATAGGTGAAAGCGTAGAGCTTCTCGATCTTGCCCAGCTTGCAGGTCCATGCTTTTATGCTCTCAAAGACATCGCGAGCTTTCCGGTCATCGCTGAAGTAGAAGCAAACGAAGTTGAAGTCTCGGCAACGCAGTCGGATGGATGAGGGCTGTCGTGAGGCGATTGGAGATGGTCGCAGCGTACAGAAGGATATGATGGGGTAGGTGATCCAGAGCTCTCGAGGCCGTGGCGGCGGGACATGGGTGTTTGTGCCACTGTCGGCAGTGTTGGAGTTGGGAAGTGGTGAGTGAACGAAGATAAGGTGATGCGGCGTGAGATGCAGGGTCCCTTTTGCTTGTTCACCTCGACGAGATAAGGTTACTTCGTCTACCTACATTGTCAGGTTAGCAGTCTGGAGCCGGCCGATGCAGTCAGTTGCATGCCTTCGCGATTCGTGTCCGTTCCATCGCCATTACGGAAGTGGAAGTGGTCGGTGAGACTTGGACACAGATGCTAATGAGCTTAACATGGCATAGATAGACGTAGAGGTCGACGGAGTAATCTAGCTTGCATAGACGAAATCTACCAGCAGAAGCTTCATGCCAAACTGCCTGTTGCAACGTGCTGGTATGATTCCATGCCTCCCCAAGGCTGAGCGCTCTTGCAATTTGTTAGTGCAACACTGCCGCGTATCTTGCCCCAATACGTCAGCGCTTTTCACGCGTCGGAGTCTTATCAGTATGCGAAACGAGCGCCTGAGGCAACACTCAGAACGACAGAATCGTATGGTGAAATGTCAAAAGAGCTTGCACCCTTCAACTTGTCCTTTTAAGCCCAGCAAGCACATCATATAGCCCTTTCTTCAACACCACCGGCTTGTATTGATCACTATCACGGCTGCCCTATATGCATCTCGGACCGAATCCATCGTCATTCATCCAGCTCATGCCTCGTCAACTTCGCCTCGCATGATAATGTTACAGAGGAAGCTTTATCTCTTCCACATAAATGATATCCCCTCTCACTGGTCAGGTGCCGCGCAATTACCGCCCACTATAGTATCCTGAACGCCATGCCAAAATCTGTCCTCCGCTAGATCGCGGTAGTCACAGACAAATTCGAAGACTCCTTACCACCTATAAATAGTCGTCAATGCTCTGAAACATCTCCTTTGCCTCCGCTTCTTGGTGAGGACTCCTCGGGTCCTTCGACGCTGTTCGAACATGACCTTCCTTCCGTAGTGGGAGCCAATTGAAGCAGGACGGAATTTCCTTCGACTGCCGATTCCCTGGTGTCTCTAAATCACCTGCTCCACGAATCCCAAAAGGTGTTGCCATGAACTCACTAGCACGTGGCGAGAACAGAGATGGCGTACTCGGCACATCTATCATCGCCAGGTCCATGACTGCAGACGTTGGAGCCACTGCTATTCCTGCTACGTTTCGAGGCCTGTGTGCGGGAATTTCCATGCCCATGCTTCGTTCGCGAAACGGCAACGGCCGGGACGCAGCACGCTTCACCGTAGTAACAGGTTTCGGAGGCGGTGGCTGAACCGGCGGCATCGAAGTGGGCGCCGGAAGAGGCTGGGTTACATCCTCGTTCTTCGGGAACAATGGCACTGGCGGCAGAGCTTTGTTTAGTTCTAGTGAGCTGTTACGCTTGTCCATATCAGTGTCTGCATTGGCAACAGATCCTACAGCCGGAGCTGTAGGTTCGATAGTGGTCATTGCTGTGGATTCGCCGCTTGAAGACGCAGGTAGTCCATTCGGGGACCGTACGAACCACTCCTGACGTGCTTGCCTAGAGCCGTTCGCGAGATCGCCTCGATTGAGCTTGTTTTTGAAATCGGTGAGCTGGTAGATCAAGCTCATATTTGGTCCAACCCATCTGCTTCGCTCCTTGACGGCTGCATACATCGCATGGAAATTTGGTTGATAATTCTTGTACAGACCATAGGCAATGACAAGGGAAGCTGATCGACTGACGCCGAGTTGACAATGTATGAGGACCTTTTTACCCTGGGCAACCCGTTCGTCGATGACTTTGCACAAAGGATAGAGATCCTCCAAAATCTCCGAGTTGTGGTCCCATCTCACGTGGACATATTCCGGCTCTTTCGATTTCGGTGCAAAGGACGATTGTGTTGGCGTCGTAGTGGTAGGGGTAATTGTGTTCTCTGGCTGGGGCCACTCCCAGGCTGATTTGAAGGAGAACTCCGAAACGGCAGTTTGCGGTTCAGTCATCGAACGTCGATTTTGCGTCTGGTCGGAGCGCATTACTGACATGACCGTGCCTTCTCCCAGCCCCCGAGACTTCAAAGGATTTCTAACCTCTTTCGCCACGTTAATGATGGTATCGTAATTGCTCGCCTCCTCTGCCGTCGGTTCAAGATACAGGTATACCCCGCAATCATATATGCATATGGGGCCTTCCGTATACCCCCGTTCGGGAGCTTCTTGCGACGGTGGTACTTGGTGTTCGCTCTCCTCCCGCAGGTCTGGCATACTACTTGCCAGGAACGAGCTCCCATTACTAGATGATGAACTCTGCTTCGAGTGTTGTGTATTCAAGGTCGGTAAAGGAAGGAACATCCCGCCCGCAGGAGGTCCCCTGGGAGAAGCCAGGGAAGGCAGCAAAGGCGAGGACTGCATATGGTGCAACGCGGGTCGACTGCTGGGAGTCGGTGGGACATTTCCAGCAGCTCTTGGAAATGTCAATTGGTTGTAGCCTGGCGTACGTATGGTGAGGTTGGTCGGCTTTTTCCTGGCACTTTTCATAGGCTCTTTCAGTGGTGATGTTGGTGCGGAAAGCGGGTGTGCGGTATCGAGCGAGCTCGTTGTAGCAGGCCGTCGAAGGGTCGGCAGATTCATGTCAAGAGTCAACTTTTTCACGTTTTTGGTAGCGTCTTGCATTGTTTGCGAGACCTGTGTGTTTGCTAGGGTATGTTTGTCTTCATTGTGAAGGCTTGTCGGTTGCCCTTCCTTGGCCATAATTGCGGTGAATGGCGTGGAAGGCGCTAGGGAAGTAGCAGACTCTGGTGCAGACGAGGTGTCTGAGATCAGAGGAGAATCGAAGGTCGAATTTGTGGTGGTAGGTGACGACTCGGTGGATTCGGACTGCGTGGACAACGACGTGATACTGCCACGATGGTGGTCTGGCTTGGAATGTGGCAGTTGTGCTTGTAAGTTGGCAGTTTGGGCCGTCATCAGAAAGCCATCCGGGTCGACTTTGCTATGTTCGCTCAGGTCTCCTGCTCTGAAGAAGCCCGACTCTTCACTACCACCAAAGACTGACATGAAAGATGGGAACGATCCTGACATTATTTGGTCACGCTCCGCCAGCATACTGGTAGCTTTGGAGGAGGACGAGCGTCGCTTCGAAGGAGAGTAGGGCTGAGGAGAGTGTTGGTATGGAGGAGCTTCGTCAGCTGTTATTCCATAACGCACGTTGTTGTACTGTAGCCAGGTGTGAGGGGAGTGATAAGTGGTGTCCTCGAAGGACCGCTTGCTGGGCAAGGCGTTAGCATATCCCGCTATGCTTTGCGACATGTCTCTCTGCTCATGATGAAGTGAGTCTCAAGAACTTACAGAAATGAAGTAGGCAGAGGCAAAGTGCCGCGCCTAAGGAACCAGGGACTATATCTCGAGACAGACTATGTCGAGGAAGCCGCAAGAAGAAGAAGGCGCGACAAAACAGCGGCTATTATGCACCTGGCACAAGGACCGCCCACAGGACTATTACTTTCAACTATACTCCTCCAGAATCAAATGACTGGTGTTCTTTGGGTTGGCCGTGGTCGTGGTACCGACACAAATCCAGCAATGGTAGCTCGTCGGCGCAAAGAAGTGAAGAAAATGAAGCACTCTGATTGATTCCAGCAGAGAGGCTAGAGGTTGGAGGAATGTTGAAAGTGAGAGACTGCGCAGACGAGGCAAGGAAGTCTGCGAGGAAGTTCGAGGTCGGCCAATTGGTGGATTGTGCTGATGTCGCAAGACAAGTGGTAGAACTCGACAGAGTACCTACAGGCTTGCTTGGAGAGTGAAACGCCGCATGGACAGCAGGACGATGGTGTGCCGCCAGCGCCTACGACGTCGGTGGACACGACAACCCACCCTGGCCATTTGACAGAAGGTGAAACGGAAACCCTGCCAGTCGAGCTAAATTTGGTGTTGCTCCACTAGTACCAGCGTTTGCGCGGCCAATCACTGCTGACAATGCAAAGGCTTGCCGCATCGAGCACCAAACTCAAAGCCTCGACTGCGCTGAATGACGCCTCCGGCAATAGCAAGTTAACGCTGGCAGCCAAGCTTCTGTATCTCCTTTACTGTTGTCGAGAGGGAGCTTGTGCCAGGCACAGAGATCTTCTGGAACTAAGAATTACGAGAACGGCAAGACTTGTTGGTAGATCGAATACTTGAGTGCGGATCCCGTGGCCACTTGGCTGGTGTGTTTCAGCCTGCCACGGCGGCAGCGTACCGTAGAGCCCCTGCTGATCAGCTCCGCGATTCCAGCAAGAATTAAGCGACGAACAGCTACATCTACAGGAGGACTCAAGACTGAAGTAACGGTGCTTTACAGACAAGGAGGGTTGCTGGCCTTATCTGATGATTTCTTACGCTCGCTAGGCACGTTGGAAAAGTACAGTTGCTAAGTTCATGCAAAAGTCCTTCCATCGTGCACAAAGTATATTTACCCCGGAGTCCACTATACTAATTGGTTCGTTACCGCCGTCCCGCGACATCCAAAGGACAACAAGGCCAATGAAGAAAACAACAACAGCAGTCTTGAGGCCTCCGTCTTCTATTGTCGAGTGCTCTGCACTCGTAAGGTCAGACTGTGGCCAAGAGTAGGTACTGTCACCGCTTCCGGCCATCTCCTTGATTTTTCACGTGCTTTTCTCCAGCTGTCGACCTTCCTCTGTTGAACTTCTGCCGCATGGCAGCTGCTTGTTGGTATTGTGATGAGGGAAGACTTGACCAATTCCTTGTCGGTGATGAAACCTCGACTACGCTCCTTAGTTTGCGTTGGGGCTTGTCATATGTGAACACATCCTCGAAGTCGAAGTCTTTCGAGGATACATCCTTGGAATCAAAGCTGGTGTTGGCCAGAAGTTCTATGTCTGATGGCGAAAACGAGGCATCATAGCTTGGTGTCCTTGAGTGAGGTAAGAGTTGAACTCTTGGGCTCACAAGGGTTGGCGAAGAGTTCGATGTCGACGACTGTCTCCGAGACTGACTATCGATCCGTATCGTTGCTGGGGAGGATTTGCATGTCAGCGTTGGTCGTCTGCTATGGTAAGAAGCCATGCCGGTCAAGGTTGGATGCAGCGTGGCAAGGAGTACGCCGATGTAAGTCGTGGAACGAAGATCTCGGGTCTAATTCCCCGATGAGCAGAGGTAGTGCAAGGGACGGCAGTCTGAATCGACGGTATCGTGAATGAGTGACTACGTTGTGCCACCCGTGAAGTACTTCTGCCTGTGAAGTGACGAAGCACGAAATTCAGAACAGCAAGATGAAGATCTGGAAGTCAATTGGGTTAAAAGAACCTCGATGCTAAGAGGTACTTCAAGTATGTTTATGTACCTGATGATCAAACCTGGATCGATTCATAGTGGAACGTAACACAGGTAATAGTGCAACAAGATGTGCTTGCTTGCGACGCTCCGTTGCGTGATCGCACACCAGTGAATGACGAGCGGATGTGAGGACCTTTCCTTGGTTCACTTGGGGGCAATTAGGTAACGAGGACGTCCCTGTGGAATGTCGCAAGGCAGCCAATTCCGTAAACAACGCACGAAACAAAGGCTCGCGCACGAACCTTGCTTGCAAATCCGGGACGGATGGGTGTTGAGCAATCGTGATCGAGGCTACAAGCCCTTCAAGGATGAGATCCAGCTCTAACTGTGGAGTTGAGCTCGAACACGACCAATGCAGACGGTTTATATCTGGAGGAAAAAATATGCTGACTTTGCAGGATGCTCTTCTGTCGAAGACCTAAGTTTGTACAAAGATGGTCACTCCACAGTCTTCCTTCCACTCTACGCCACCATTGTTTGTGCTTGGCTCCAACCACGTACGTATTGGAAGCATGCAAACTTCTTATTGGCTGTGCTCATGACTTCCGCGTTCGGAAATGGTGCCTTCACAGTGTATGACTCGCAGGCCAGAAAATGCTTTCAAGACGAGCACGAATCACGCTGAGAGCTTATGGCACGCACGCAATACGTGAATGTCGTGATTCCGTTGTTTGTACTCGAAGAAGAAATTGTTGCTGGCTAAGTGCAGGAAGAAACTATCAACGACGCAGGGCTGTCACCGCTCTTTGTCCTCCACAAGTTGTGTTACAGGGAGTGGACAATGCTAACGTAACCATCGGCCTGTGTTATTGCTCCCTCGACATGTTATGTATGCTTACATTTTCGTCCGAGCCAGACATAGGCATTTCTTTGTAGCTTCGAGAATCAACCCTCTCAGACTTCGCAGCACGCAACCGACTGCCAACGCTAGACCCCAGACGACTTGCAAATCCCAGACTTCGACGCGATTTATTCGACTGAAGGACCTCGGATGCTGTACCCAACGTAGACGCGTTGTCTTGATGCACAATAGATATACGTCCCCAAGACTGTCGTGTCGCCAATGGACTCTCTGACGGCGAGCTGGCTTCCGCACTGACTGTCGCCGGGTACTTGCGGCGTGAAATGAAGGTCGGAAGTGGTGTCGTGGTTGTCGAGACCAGGTCGGTCTTGCTTGGCATTGGATGGATACTCGTGTACTCACGAGACCTTGCTATGTGATCCCGCGAGGTACGCCTGGCTGCTATTTCCGTCATAGCGCGACTGACGGGACGGACACTGGGGCTTGCCTCTTGCTCATCGTTTGCTCCGTCTAGATAGCCCTGAGTGCGCCGTGTGCGAAGTGCTCCAGAAATACGGGTGGTTCTAGTGGCCGAGCCCGAATGTTGTGGCAATGCTGTCGGAGACTCGACATCCGGTGAGACATGCCGTACGTTGTTGTGGCCGAGCTGATTGCTGACTCGACGACTCTCGAGACGAGACTGCACTCTAGTAGAGACAGGTGGCATCGAGTCATTGCTTTGACTGTACCGTCTGCTTCTCAAAGCAATGCTCGGAGAGATGTGGTGATCTCTGCTTACAGGGCGATGTGTAGGCTCGGACGACAAGGCTATGGTGAGCTCGGTCAACGACCTGCACAGACTCTCGACTCTACGTCTGGTTTGACGCTCAGTCGCCGAGGCAGCACTGTTGCGAACACTGCCGCCATCAAACGTAGTCAGAGAAGCGAGCTGCAGAGCGTCCGAGGCGGTTGCTTGAAGCTTCTGAAAGACGTCGTGGCTGACTACAGCCTTCGCATTACCGAGTGCTTCGTGCATGAGAGGATGTACGGTAGAGGGGATACCCTCTATCGTTGACTGGAGCTGAGTGGTCACCTTAGGGTCCTTATTGTGCTTGGGTGAGGTCGATATGGTTGTTGCAGCCGTGGTAGCTGTCCTCGGGCGATCCGCTGTAGACATGGCTGCCGCTGAAGAAGGTGGTAACTTGCCAGTGAGCTCGAGTCTACGAATACGAGACTTGAGGTCGCCAAGCTCGTCCCAGACAGTAGAAGGGGCAGTAGTTGACACTGTAGAAGACTCTGTCTGCTCACCAGTTTTCGGTTTGTCTAACAAAAAGCCCGACTCGGAGACAAAACGATTGCTACGATGCGCAGTAGGTACACGCTGCACTGGCCGAAGGGTATCCGCGTACAGCGTGGAGGATCCAAGATTGTAGGTATCTGAGCCGGGGGCGTCCGTCAAGTCTTGTTGGGAAGCCTGCTGCACGCCTCTCAATTGCCCAAGTTGCAAACTAGATCTTTTGCTGTAGTATGAGCTGAACTCAGCGCGAGGGGTAGCCACCGAGGAGTCGTTCTGGAATGGCACTACTTCAGGACCGTGGCTGGTAGCAGGTCGGCCAGCCGAGAGAAACGGTAACGATATGCGCGATCGCTTCTTTTCGCCCCTCGAGGATGACGGACGCGTAGCATCGACTTTGGCGATATTGAGAAACAGATCTTCGCTTTTGTGTGATTCACTGCTTGCCTTGCTGCCATGTTCACTGTGGCTAACGCGAAGTCCCTGCTCGCTAGGCTCATCCATCATTGCCACTCCGTCACCATTGGTAGGCGTCGCTACACTTTGAGTATCGGCAGTATCAGGAGAAGAATGCGCCGGTAGTGGTATCGCTGGGGATGATTGCTTGATGTTGCTCGAGTCCTCACTTTCTGCGACACCAGCGTGTTGTTGAGATCCCAAGCGCTCAGCACCTGATGTCATTCGCAGTGACTTGGCTCTGTCCAGTGTCCAAATGCGCTCTTGAGACGAGGTGCGTCGAGTGTCGAACGATGGAGGTGGGCCGGCAGTTGTCTGAATACCGTAGGAGCTACGTGATGCTGGTGGTCGCTTTGGTGGTGACGGCGCGGTATTGGATCGTGTCAAGTGCGGTCGTGAGGTCTTCGATGGAAACGCGTGCTGGTGAATTAAGCGACTTAGAGGCGTGTCGGGAACGGGTGTTGAGGAGGTTGTTTGAGTGGAGTGCAAATGTTGTCGCATATGCTTGTTCCTGGTTTTGCGTTTGAGATGTGGGACTGTCGAAGTGATGATGTTGGACGAAGTCGAACGAACGGAAGTACGTGACGGTGACGTGTCGCCGTTGCTCAGCTGAGTTGAATCTTCTGCATCCTCTCCATATGAATTGCCGTAATCCGCCTGCGGTTCAGGATAGTGGTTGGCATCGGGACTGAGGAGCGATGTACGATGCGACTCGGTTTCCATGTCTCGAGGTACTGCGTGAGATTACTTGCTCGGCTCAAAACATGCTAGCGACCACTGTCCCTGTCCGGCCGTGCACGGATCCCTGCCCATACTTCATTCAGGGCAGGCTATCGCGGCATGAAAGATGCAGCACTTGAGTTGCTAAATGATATCTAGCAAAGAAGGTTTCTACAGTTATACACACGAACTTGCAAGGTTGAAGTGCCCACCATCTAGCAGAAGTCCAACGACGTTGCAAATTAGAAACAATTTTCCGATGTGATTGTGGTTGTAAGGCAGCTTCATGACTGGTCGCCATTCCAGAAGGGCCCAACAAGCACAAGCCTGGGGAAGCCCAAAACAGCTTCAAGTCGGTATCACGGAGCCAGCTTTGTCCTCGGCCCCTGGGGTGCTCGAGTCCTAATTAGCGAATTGATCTTGCTGGCCTAGACGCCGTCGTTTCAACGGGTCGATTGCGGAAGCTATCGCTGCACGCGCCATCTGCAGTGCAGGCATTTATTTCATCACCCATCACGATTGGTTATCGCGCAATATATGCCGGTCGGTGATCGCATGGCTTCTGTTCTGTTCCCTAAGGCTTCGATTTGACTGCGCAAAATCTTTTCATACCGTTATAGTGCTTGCTCAGATTGTGCTGTATGTATTGCTTTCTGAGCAGAAGGTATGAGTTCTGAATCCGATGGCGCACTGAGGACGCTAATGCAGCTTCTAATCTTGATTCGCCCCGACGTTAGCGCATGAGGTCCTGTGCAGAAATCTCCAGTAGTGAAAAGCATTGAACTCTCCTGCCCCTCTACCAGAAGCGGGAGGGGAGTGCTTCAAAGCCGGATTGCAGCTATCTCGCCGGAAGTACAGGAAGGCGCGCCAGTTCTGAGCAGTTCATGCTCCTTTCACTGAAGCCACTATGCACAGCATCAGGTGTGGCTGCTTTGTCACCCCCGGATGGATAGCCTGGCGACGCGATTACATAAAAAATTTGAAGCACCAGCGATCATGCCGTAGGGGCACTCTCCATGGGTCTTTGATGCGGAATTTCTGAGGCTTACCCGGTAGCTAAGTCCTTCGACGCACAGAGGCTGCTCGGTCGTACGAGGACCTCCTATACTTTGCGGAATGATCGAGGCACAGATAGTCTGCTAACTGGTCCCAATGGACTTCTGACGACCTATGCTGGATCAGTGCCGCTTCGACGAGGCTTCAAACGCCTGTGGCGATCCAATTTATCCAAGGTCGGAGCTCTTCCATGCCGGATAACAAAGGGTCTTCTTATCGCCGGCCTCCCAGGGTGGCGAGCATGCATGGCTTCTCGCGACACCTACGCACAGATGTCTGTACAACGATAGTGGTGACGCTGAGAGGCTAGCAAGTAGCCGAGGCATATCGGTGATGCGAAGAACAGTCGTCTATCCAAAGCAGAATAGCCAGGACCTCTGTTTGAGTCCGGATCAGGAAAGCGTTCTCCCTCTCTCGTATTATTCAGGTAAGGAAAGTAGGTGCAACCGCGCCAGACCTTGGATACGGGCAACGTTCCTGTCCAAACAATTACCATATAGACATATCTTTTTTGTTGGGGACTGGGTAAGTTCTACTTAGGTCACGAAGTCTGGTTCCAAAGCTCACATCCTCTCCCTTTGGGATCTAGGAAAGACAGTTGGTCATCGCTGCCGCATGAGTCTTGTCGAGCATGAAGCTCTTTCCAGAGAGCACAGATCAATTACATGTGTGTATGGTCTCTTGCTTGTGTTTGCCCTGACAAGACGTCGCTGCGCTTGAAGAGTTCCTTCGTATTTTCCCCAATGGCGAGCGCTCTTCGAATGCCAGTCAAGGGAATGTCGCTGACTACCCTGTTCAGCATTCGTCTAACCATCTGACCAGGGGCTTTTCTTCTCCGATTTGCGTCCGAGAAGACCGCGTACATAGGATGCGGTTGACAACGGAGGCTATCATCTAGTCTTCTTACCTTTGATACCGTGAGACAGCTAAGGACATCGTGAACAGAATCAGTCAAAATCCTCTACGAGATTTGCAGGACGATGCCTAGCGCAACGCACAACGGTCGGACCATGTTAAGTGCGAACCTGGATCTTCGTGGGTTCCCTGCCAGTCCCCTCATACGTGTGCTGCATGAACCAAACATCTGCTTGGAGCGGCGTCATGGTCCATCCTACGCGTGCTCTTGCAGAAGCGCAAGCTGTAGCCGGCCGGGAACTCTTGAAATTAATGCGGTCACTTAATATGTGCTAGGACAATTCGTGACAGAGTGCTTCGGTGCTCTTCCTTCCGATGGGTGTTCATCCTCGCAGTCGCGTGAACATTGCCATGCCATGACTGCATTCAGACGCAACAATAAGCTCGAACCGAGATCAGTCGTCAGGAAAGAGATTTGCTTATAGCTTGCAAACCCATTCCGCGACGAGGCAAAACTACAAGCAGCAATGTGACCAATCTGTCTGGGGTAAGCACCAACCCCAAAGGGGAAAGAGTTCGAAGCCTTCCGTCCAAAAATCATTACGAAGTCCCCGAGTTCGCGACTAGCAACGCATCCTCTTCAAAATTGGTCGATCGTCTTGGCATACGAGGCCTTAAGTCTTAGTGCTGGGCGGAGTATTAACTACGACTCGAATTAGCATACCGGCTTCCAAATCACTTGCTTACGCCTTGTCTTGCAGCCACGTCCCCTTGCGGTCATGCTCTCTTAGCTGCTCGGAAGCTCTCGAGTATGCAATATGACTGCCAGCATGATGTTCCCTGCTTGCGATCTGGCCCGGTTCACTCTAACAATAAGCAATGGAGCTGTCGAAATCTGGTCCTTCCGGGATGACCAATGTCTGCTAAATATGTGCACAGCTAGGACCAGGATCTACTATAAGAAGGTCGTGAAGATATGGTTGTGGAGGTCGCTCACCTCATTACACATTCACCAACTACAGCTTAATTCTATCTCTAACATTGTTTCAATTCTCCTTCGAACGTTTTCGCACACTCTTTCAATCATAACAGCAAGCTTCCCGCCAGGACTCGCATCCTAACACCAGATCCAAACCAAAAAGAACTCCTCCGCCTTTTCAAATATGCATACATCAGCCATTATCATCGGAGCTCTCTCCGCTGTCACAGCCTACGCCAAGCCAGTGGCACAGAACGGTCGGTGGACCCCAGAATGGGTAAATCGCAACGCTGAAGTATCAGGACCCGCGCCTTCCGCAGTCTCCGCCGCTGCCTCGCTTCAGAGCTTCAGCCTCCTGGGTGTTCCGACTGCAACGCCCAACCCATCACCAAACGCCATGCTCGTCGCCCAACTTATTACAGCGCCATCCGCCGCTGATCGTATCACACTGCTGAATGATGCCAAGGGTAACGGAACCGCTGACTTTAAGGTGAGGGACTTCCAGTATTGTATTCAAACCCTTTACTGACCGACGATGTAGTTCGACTTGAATCCAGCAGCCAACCCGGCTGTCGCAGCTCAAGCTGGCGGTGAAGTGATCACTGCAGACCGAAAGAGATTTGCCGCGCTTACTGGTCTCAATGTTGCCGTCGCCGGCTTGTTTTATCAGCCATGTGGCCTCAACCCACCCCATGCACATCGGGCGACCGAAGTCTTAACTGTTGCAACCGAGGGGACCCTGCTTGGTGGCTTCGTATTGTAAGGAAAAACACTTTACTCGCTTGCAGCCAATCTAACTATTACCAAGTGACAACACTTTCACGACAGAGATCAGCGAAGAATTCAGCCAGTTTCAATCTTTCGTCTTCCCCGAAGGCTCCATGCATTGGCAAATGAATCAAGAATGCCATCCGGTCACCGCTATCGGTATGTGTTTCTCCTCTATAACTGTCATGAGCCACTTGTTCCCGAAACGAAACTGACCTTTCTCAGCTGCTTTCAGCAACGAAGACCCGGGCGCCATCACTACCGCCAACCGCTTCTTCCAGAACACCAATCAAGACGTCGTCCTGGCTGCATTGGGCTTCCCCGAGCAGATCACACCAGACAATTTCCAAGCTTTCCAAGCCAACATCCCAGCTCCATTTGTCAAGGGCATCAAGCAGTGCTACGATAAGTGTGGTATCTCTTACTGAAGGCTCCGGTGAAGGAGTGAAAGTGAACGATGGCAAAGCGTTGTGGAATATTGACTTTGTGGCCTGGAGGGCTCCCGGTACATAATTGCAATGGTTGTTAATTTGCTGGGTATGCGGCTGGAGTTCTGGGCCGCCTATGTGACTGGCTATGTTGTCTAATAGTAATTGTTTCTTACTGTATCCTAGATACCTATATATTGTCATAGTCACTCTTGCATATATGCATGACACTTAAAGGATCCTACGTCGACTACATGTATCGCGAGCAAGACATGACAGAACTTACCTCCCTATGCTATACATTGATAGCCGTACTGGCCGTGATATAGACTGAAGACCTACCACGATTACTTCCACCGTAGCGGCCTCCACGGCCAGTTCGACAACAATTTCGTTCTGTTTCTTCAACGATCAGATTCACACCAGCTACTTGCGATTGGCTTTCTCTCCATATCCCCTCATCCAGACGCCGAAGGCTACAATCCAAAGCTCTAGAACTCTCGCCAAGCAGCAAATGTACGGGGCTAGTATTGGATGTACAAGGTCAATACCTATGTGCCTACCCTCGGCAAATCCGCCTTTTGTACACTTCTCGTCGTTGGGCGCCTCAGACGAGATGCTGAAAGCGAATGTCCAATCTATAGCTCCCAGTATCCTTTTACCAGATACGCAGCGTACCCAGCCAACCCAGCAATAACACCTTGCGTGCCAAAGAATCCCGGTGCTCGACCCCAGCCCATGTAGTCCTTGATCATCAATCCTGCCTCAGCATGCAGGATCCTAGCCACTGTTAGAGCACTCAACGCCCAGGTCAGAGCTTTCCTTGAGCCTCCGTTCAGCTCAACGATTGCGGCAAGCGCGAGGGCCAGAGGTACGTTCTCGGCGAAGTTCATCTGGGCGCGGGTGGCTGCGCGAAGGATATCATGTTCGTTGGAGGAGGACTCCTGTTCGATGTATTTCCCGTCCTTGAGGCGGTGGTAGACGACGCGGGCTTGGAGGGCGAGGTAGTATGCGCTTAGTGGAAGGGCGAAGCTGCCTGTAATGGGGAGGAGTCGGGGGATTGTGAGGCCTGCTGGGGTGGGTTAGTGGGGCTTCTTTAGATGAATGTACGAACGGGTCAGGGAACGGCTTGTATTCATTGGCATCGAGTTCGAGCAGGTGCATGCTCAAGTTGGCAAACTTACTTGAGATAGACATGGTGGTGCGATTTTTCACTGTGAGGTTGATATCTGATGTGATGGTCGATTCAAGGAGCCGACTAAGTCTTTGGGGCGGTTGAGCTTGGGTGTAAAGCTTGGGTGGTCGAAGATGTGAAATAGAGCATCGAGGACAACGACAACGTCGACCACTCTGCATTGAATGATGTCACCTTTCCTCGGTTCAGTTTGCACCGAGCTCAAAGCCTGACTTGGCAGGCTTGGGATAGCTTTGGTATTTGAACGTTGCCAGCTTGAACTTCACTCTCCGAATCCCTGCAATATCTCCATGCCTGTCTATAATCCTGGTGTAATGGATGCAACCTTATGGTGGTCTTTGCTGAACGTATGCGATAGAAATCTCTCAGACCCCGCTGCTTACGTTGTCAACGCTTCGAAGTTCAATCGATCTGTAATCCGAGAGTCTCAGGGGTTCAGGTGGGAACTGTCCAAAACATGCTATCATGCATGGCAGAATGAGATTTCAATTGAGGATTGACTGGCTGATTATAGGTGGGCCTGCACGAGTTGACGGAGATGATGGCCTCGAATCTACACAGGGACCGGCCCACCATTGGAGAACAAAGAGTTTCAAGGCATTGACGAGCTAAGTGACATATCTTCAATGATCGGATTTAACTCAGCACCGCGCTCAATGCACGACTATGCAATATGTTCAAGTAGGGCTCTGCTTTTGCGTGCTTATAATCGTGCCTTGGCAGGGGACCGTCAGCACGATACTCATCTTGAGTAGTACGAGGATGGACTGTGGATTTTCAGGAACGCTGATTTCACTCGAGTCGTGCCACCACTGCACTCACATATTGACCTTCACAAAAGAATGGGGACGTGACTGCCTCGAATGTTTATGTCCGCACCTGCTAAACCCGGTGTCGTCGTCCTAATTCTGTATTATAGCGCTTATCACTCACTCATAAGCCTTTGATTATTAGCAAAACCAGCGCTGTCGTTCTCTTACGGGGGCTACGCTGCCTCGCTCGCATCACATAGAGGTACGCGAGCATAAAATCACCAAAATGCAGTCGCAGTACTAATCTCGATATAGCCCATAATGCCAGCACTCCACTACCAACATCTGTATCGGCGAGTTGACACCGGGGTATCCTTCTCAATAATCTTCGGTGTTATCGCAGCTACAGTCGTCCTGGTCTGCGCCATATGGGGCTTTATCATACCCAAATGGAGGAAGAAGCACCCCGCGAATCCTTCAAGGACAAAGTGGAATGATGGATCTATCCTAACATCAAGAAGACGACCTAGCAGGCGGATTCGGACGTTTCCCAGTCATCCAGCAATCAAGCCGCTGCTGTCGAAACCCTCTACTGCGCAGATTTTGCCCACCTACAACCCTCGAATCGAGAGTCCCTTTCCTGACAGTCCGAACCAAGGTGTGACAAGAACGCTTCCTTATGTTGTTCGAACTCACTCAGCACCTGTGCTAGCTACGAGCCTGAGCAGCCATGGACTCTTCACTCCCGTTCGACATCAGAATCCAGGGGAAGATCAGTTCAAGAACAAATACCACACTGTGCCACGAGCCTCCGACGCCAAGCACTTCCCAGGTAGATCGGCTGATTTTGGCGACGCCAAAGATTTCATCCTAGCAGTTCCCGAACCTCTAGCTTTGAAGCCTAGAGAAGCCGGTCGACCACCTGCAGTAAAGCGTCATCTCGAGAAGTATGGCACTCCTCATAGCAACTCACCCGTAGGGTCAGACAAGCATCCACACCCAAACAAATTGTTTCATGCCGTCCAATCCGGCAACTACAGGAGCAGTCTCTGCAGCAGTACCTCCTTACGAATCGATCATCGCGAGTCGGACGCAGAAGCTACTTTAGCTGCAAGGGAGGTCGAGGACGCGGTCAACAAGGCTATTGAAGAGGGAGCTAGGCAACGCCAATACCCAGAGTACAGCAGCAATGAGAGCAGCAAGGCAAGCTCTGTGGTTGGTCCGCACAAAGAAGCCACGGATCAAGGTCAGAGCATCACGGCTCTTCATCGACTACGCAGTTATCGCTCTCTAACAGGCTCTCGTGTGCCCCAGCTCGCTCGTGCTGGCACCGTCACCAGGCCTAAGACACCGGTCGATGAGCTCAGAAAATTCTACACACAAGATACAGGGAAAGAGATGGTATCAATGACTAGATTACCTCGAGACTTGACGACTTCCACAGCGCTCACCGTGGTCGAGAACAGCTCAGAGAACGACTCTGTGTCCACCCCAGCCACCTCACCAACTTTACCATCAGGTACATTAAAACTCTTGCCAACGCCGCTTCGTCCACGCAAGAGTTCTGAAACGATGCCACCGTCTGCTGCCCAAGCCTTTTCACACAGCAACACAGTATGTTCTATGGACACTGTCGAGGAAGACAAGTCTGGCGTGCCAGCTTTGCAGCCGCTACTTGGTCGAAAGCGAGCCAGGAGAGTTAGCCAAGGCTTCTACCACACAGGACGCCGAGACCCGCCAGCCCCACTAAACATCAAGAGTAGCAACATCTCATCATCTCCTCGAAATCATTACCCAAGACGATCATTGACAGATATCGGCACCATTGTGGTCGCACCCACCGTGAAACCCGGCCAACTCCAGCCGAGGATGCGAGCGAGCAGCATGTATAGTCAAGACACTTATGGCTTCAACCTTCTGCCGAGTCCCACAACACCTGAGTTCCCGAGCCCTATCCTTGATGTCTTCAGTGACCACGGCGTCTACGGCAACCCCTTTACAGGTCGAGAGTCCGTCAAAACGAGGGTCGAGGAATGGACACAACGAATTCACGCCCTTCCCTCGCCTTCACTGCCAACCCCGAAGAATTCGTCATTTTCTGACACTGTCGGGAAAGATAGAGCTAAAGTCGAGACAAATACTTCCCCCGAGGAGAACACGAAGAGTGGCCCTGCTATGACTTCACTAGATGACACTGGTGAGAAACCTGTTCAGCAAACTGGCGAACACCTTGCAAGTGGTCCGAATGTTGCTCCATGGATATGACGATGGATTTTGATGCATTGAGATTGGTTGCGAGAGAATGATACAAGGTGGGGCGTTTATACTATTTGTTAGATCGAAGGAAGAAAAAGCATTGTGGGCAAGATTGTCGGAAATGGTTCAGTAAGGAGCTAACAGGAGTTTGAGAGATCTCACAGGAATGTGCTTGGGTGAAACTTGCAATTGTTATACATATGATGGCAATCGTGGTGTACAGGAGCAATGTTGCCATTGTTGTCCGTGGCACAGCTATGAAATCTCGACTGTCCATAGCGTGGTTTACTTTGTGAGAGCATGAATGCATCAGGTGCAAAATTTCCTCCAGCTTATCTCTCTCTCAAGCAGCACTAATCTCAACTAACAGGTTCAGCCGAGGCACAGAGCGGCAAATTTCGTCTGACGCGACTCATTGCGCATTATAGTACATCTCCTATCGTCCAGAATGTTGTCTGCTTTGAGCTCCAGCAGGTCGTTCCGTCGCCCATCAAAGCATATGGAGGTTGTCGATGCTCACGCCGAGCGCAAGCAGAGTGCCTCATGCTACGGGCAAGAGCACGGGCGGTCAATTAGATCAGTTCAGTTGAGGAAGTTTTTCCCTGGGCCGCCCATGCGAGGGTAGAGCTCGTGGGCCGTTTCTTTCTGGCATCCGGTTGCTGCAGCTGTTAGCCTCGTTATGCGTGTGTCACTAGTTACTTACTCTCCCATTGGAGGCTCAGTATATCTTGGAAGCTCCACCCCACGTCCTACAGGAGCCGCACGTCGTCCAGCACCCGCATAAGGGTCTTCCTGTTTGTTCTCAACGTCGTTACTCTCGTTCTCCCTATTATACTGGACGCGTTCAGCAATTGCCTCGTTCCTTTTTAGCTGGGCTAGGTCGAGCTGTTTCTCATATTAGCATTCAGCGAGCGCAGAGCGTAAGAGACACATACCTCCTCCTCATCCCAGTTGTCTTGATCTGCCGCTGCGCTCTTGACTGCAAGCCCCATCCTCACCTGCCGGGCGAAATCGCGTTTCACTCTGCGATCCATCCTGTAGGCGACCAAAAAGAAGGTCTGGATGAGCATGAAGGTGCAGGTGAACCAGCTGATGACGACGTTGACGGCCCATCTGTTTACGGGGGGTGTGTCGAAGATGCGCTCGATGTTCATTGTTTCGCCTTTGGGGAGCGGGTGCGTGAATTTCCAGATGAGGCCGTAGCCGACGGTGGATACGGCGAACCAGGCGCCGGAGAGGATGAAGAGGCCTAGGGATGTCCATGCTGCCATGACGGCGGGTGGGGTTGTGGAGGGCGAGGGGTGGATGCAGCCTAGGCGGCCTTTGTCCTTCCTGAAAGGTTTGTAGCCCCATTGTTTTTTGAAGCCGTCCATCTCCTCGTCTTTCCGCGTACGTGGCTCGTGATACATCTTGGGTGGTGGAGCGGGTTGTCTCTGGATGTGGTTTTGATAGGAGCCGGTTGGGTATATATGCTATTGTTTTTGGGGATGGTTGGAAGCCGAGTATAAGAGAACTGTGAGTTAAGCAAGCTCGAGGGCGGGCGCCCGGCTTCTTGTAGTTGCTGGATGGGGACTGGGCTTGTAGTCGTTTGCTGCGTCGCTGACTCCGAGCATGAGAATTAGATTGACGAGCCCGTAGAATGGCGTAATTGATGCCCCAGTCACGTTGTGAGGATGAATGGCTGTGCAGACGACTACTTGCGTCGACTTTACAGGGGTAGCCATCTGCTGACTGCCACGGTTTCTGATCTTGCTTGCGTATGGTAGCCATGACGTGTTCAGATTCGATGGTCTGGTTCGAGCGTTTGCTTATAAGAGTCATGACAGTCATGTTGCGGACCACATACTGAATCACTCAAGATCTGAATCGCACCTATTGAGTCTAAGCAGTGGCGCGTGCTGAGTGCCTGTTCCAACCACAGTCCGCGTCAAGCTGGGGCTGAGGTCATGTCTTCTCCACGGCTTTTTGAGCTTGGGCGTCTGCTTCTTCATCGTCTGGCTGCACCTTCTTCTCGCCAGCGTCGACCCATCTCCGCAAGCCTATCGTAGTTATGCTTGCTAAAGCCATTGAAAGGATCTGGAAGAGAAGCATAGGGATCTGGATCAGGGATTCCTCAAGACCGGTAATGCCGGTAAACAACAAGAAGCTGAGCGGCACTCCCAAGGCCAAAGTCTTCATGGGAGCGCACATAGCGACGCAAATGGTCTCTTTGCGATCTAGCCAAAGCATGGATAGCCCTACCGAGATCGCCAGCCATAGCACGTAGTTGACAATCGAGATGAAGACGATGAAGACCATGTTCGAAGCCTTGATCGAAGAGAACGCGTTCGTCCCGAAAGCATGATCGCATGTCTGCCAAAGAAGGCTAAGCATAGCCAGCGAAGCAAACTTCCCGACCTGCCACTCTGTAAAGACCTTGTGTACAACCTTTGGGAAGAAGCGGCGGAAGATCTGGCCGATCAACATGGGCAGATAGATTGACAAGCCGAACTGCATGAAGACTCTGCGGTACAGAGCACCATAGCCACCTGACTGCATCGGAATCGCTTCAGTGTACCAAGCTCCTGACGCCAAGTACATCTTGATGAGCAGAGGACTAATGAAAGGACCGATGAGATTGCCGATTGTGACTTCGACAACTGTTAAAGTCACATTCCCATGGGACTTCCGTGTAAACAGAACATTTGATGCCATCGCTGTAGGCTGGCATCCATTGAACACGAGTCCGATGAGCAGCCAGGGCTCCATAAAGTGGCTGTTCGTGGCGGCAAGGCTGACAACCGCGAAGGCTAGGACTGAGACCATGATGAAACACTGAGCTTGAATGAATAGATGCTGTTTCCATTTCGCGTAGTTGTCGAGGAGAACCTTTGAGTCGAGTGTGCATCCGGCGACGAAGAAGATTATCGAGACTAGAATTGTCAGCCGCGTCAGCAAAGGATAGAGACGAGCGTACCGGCCAGATAAGAGACGACAACCTGCTTGGTAGCCTGTTGCGACGGAGGGACTTGAACCTGAGAAGATATAATAATGACGATTATTATGCCGACCAGGAACCATTGATCCTTAGCAAACCAAAGCACAGCATCAACGCCTTTCCTCAATAGTGGTTTTGACTTGACGTCTTTCTCGATGCTGCCATCGTGGTGGTCATTGTCGGACATGATTGCACTTCAAGCAGCAAACAGAGTGCACGAATGGTTGAATGCAAGTCAACAGAGAACATGATGGCAAGAGCATGAAGATTTAAGGATGACGATCCGGCGACTCGGTGAAAGCGCCGAATCGACGAGATCGGACATCTCCAGCATTCAGCTTGGCGGTGAAACGATTTTTACAAACCATGCAGTCGCAGCTACAAGGACTGCCTTGATGCCAGTCGAGGAGGGATGTTGTAGGAACAGCACTAAAGGCTATCGCTGCCAGTGGTTCACCGATGCAGCAGTGGTTGGGTCGGCGTCTGCATGATGGTGTCGGTGAATCGATCCAGGAAACATTTGATCTTCAGGCTGGGTTGAGGCTCTCGATATCAAGCCTCCGTTCACGGTCGCGAGTAGTAGCAAGAGAGCAACTTCACAATCGACAACTCACGAAGATGATAATCACACCATGACAGGAGCGTAGCGGTACACGCAAGTGTTTGAGTATCCAGGCTCCGTGCGGAAACTCAAGGACCGCTTCAAGTCTAAACTTGGTAGGTGAGCCGGCTACCTTGGGTTTCCGCACGCACCCTCCGGACAGACAACACGACTGGCCCAAAATAAGCGTGCAGCAGCGGCCACTTCGTTTATCCGGAGGGTGCGCCCGGAGCCAGGAAACCCTCTACGGTGGACAAGAGCTTCGTCGTTTCACATGGTCACGTGTCATGAAGAACTGCTATCGGAATGCTCACCGTCTACCGTACTAAACTCGTGTACTGTCACTCATGCGTCGGGCGCGCATCGCCCAGGTTTGATAGTTGATAGTCGTCTGTGATCGCAATCCTGTATTGTTTCAACCATCTCTCTTCCAACATAGGTGTCACCACAATCTGTTAGGGTCCCAAAGAAGTTCATCGGGCTGCACTTTTCTGAAGCAGGATAAGTGCAGCCAATTCGATCGGCAGCGAGACAAGACTACTCCTCCCAAACCTCGAACACTTTTCCACAATTCCTACCCATACTCACCATTTCCAAATGTCGAAGGCCATGAGCACTCCATATGAGCTTCGATAACTCTTCATTCTCTACTCATTGGAAAACATTGTCATCCTGCACGAGTCATCAAATACTTGTACCACACCCGAAGGAGGACAAGTCGTCTACCGCGACCAAGATTCGCAGTCTTTCCCATTTGGATACAACTGCCATAAGACCCGCCCCTGGCGCTGCTTCCAGCACCGCTCTCATCTCAGCCAACCGATTGTTCAACATACCGCTGTTCGAGAGATTCGTCAAAGCCGCGACTTTCTAATCCCCTCTCGTCACCTCTAGCTATTGCGACATTTCAAAGTGCGAGCCACTTCACAGGCAATACAGGCTCTCCTACCGCTCCTCGTCAGGGCGACGTTTCACCTACAGATTCGCCCGACGAACAGTCTCCCTAACTCAGCTACCCTACCCGATACGCGCACCAACAAGGACGGCAGAAAAGTGGGACAGCCTCAAGAATAGCAGGGCACTACATCTTCTGCACTCGGATGGTCAAGGAGCACTTTCGCTCTTCATCAGAACAAACGTGCTACTCAGCCTCTCAGCCATTCTAGGTACAGGCTGAGGTGTTCGGCACGGCACACACAGACTATTGCGGGACAAGGTCGAAGAAGTGCGTCAAATCCCTACGTGACCTTCCCAAATTGCCGACGCAATCCATGCTGCCAAAGAAGAGCCGTTGTGGAAGATTGATGTGGTCAAATTTGTGTTCCTTTTCCTGCAAGACACTCCATCGCAGTTGAGACTCAGCATAGCCCTCCACCTCTTCCATTAGACCCTGTGTACGTCAGCAAGCCAAGCGTCTTATCTCCGACCTCTTACGACTTTTGTCGAGGTGATCGAAAATCTAGCGACGTTCCTCGACCGGCTTTCGAACTCTAGAGGTTGACATGACTTCCCAACTTTGGAAGCTCCCCGACAGGGACCGTCTCATCATCGATGCGTTCAAACGGAGAGGCCCGCGATCGGCTTCAAATACCCGTGAGATCAATGAAGTCGTCTCCAACCTACCACCCAGCGCTTCATCGGCCACTGAGGTTGCTCACGCTATACTCTACATGCTCTTCTCCCAGCCAAGTCAGCATTATGACCTCAACGAGTTTGTGACGGCCGTAAAATCTGCCCATCGATTCAGACAGCTAAACTGGAATTCTGTGGTGCAATCATTCGATGTACCAGATCTTCGCCTTCATGTCGACGAATTTACGCGACTCTTTCAAGCGTTCTGCAGAATTGCAAGTGACAATCAAGATTTCGACATTCAAACACTGTGGGGTGGACAATGGACTCATCCTCGGACCCAGCTATCCTTCCTGCGCTCGTTCTTTGAGATGAACAACGTGACGCCTAGCCAGGTACCGGGCTTCCAGCCAGCGTTCCAAGCTTCAGAATTCGAAAAGGCGCCAAAGGATGTTCGCGAACGTGTCGACGCGGAACTCGACGCCCACCAGTGCAACTTCTACGCGATGAAAGCGGTATTTGATGTCCTATTATCCTCAGATACATTCCCAGAGGAAGACGATGCCAGCAGTGTTCTCGATGCTATCGTTCGGCACCATCTCTTTAGCTTCCTTTTAGGCCTGACGCATATCACAACGCCTACGAACAACAATTGGACACCAAGCCAGGAAAAAGTCTTAGACTCGTGCTTTCGCATATACCTTGAAGGCCAGCGACCGGAGTCCGATCTGGCCCTCAAAGCACTGTTCCATCAGGACCGTGACATGGTGGAGTGTCTCTGCAGAGTGACATTCCACGCTGATCCTCGGCAGACAGAGAGAATTGCAGAAAAGGCTCAGCAACTTGGCTGGACGGACTTCTTGCTGCAGTCATATCATACGCCTCTAGCTCTTGACATTGCTTGCTGGCTGTCAAATCAGCAGCTCGGGTTTGATCTCGAGCAGTGGCTGTCACGTGCTATCGAGCCTTTGTCGCGCGCAGACCGGGCTCTTGTCGGCAACACCCTCTGGAAATTCCTTCGGATAAAGGCCGATGACGAGTATCGATTCCAAAAGGAACAAGCAATGTATCAGTCTATACCTCTGAGCCTCCCAGCGGTGTTTGTACTTCTCTGGAAAGCGCAGGACCTTCTCGAGGATCGAGAGCAAGTGAAGGCGGCTCAATGTACATGCCTGACCACCTATCCCCGCCTCATGAACTATGGCACCGAATTTGACCCGGTGCTTGAAAAACCAAAAGGTCATAAGCTCGCTCCCGAAACCGATCTGAGAATGTCTGAGCTCTTCGGCCAGATGTATCGTTCGGAACTATCGATCCGAGACATGATCAACGAGATGCGCAGATACAAGACGTCGCACGACTCGCAGCTACAGGACCTGTTCTGTTGTATAGTACACGGCTTGTTTGATGAATACGTCTGCTATGGCGAATATCCTGAGGAGGCGCTGGAGAAGACGGCCTTGTTGTTCGGCAGCATTGTGAAGTTCAGATTACTGCCACCGATACCGCAAGAGTATGGGCTGACCCTAATTGTGGATGCCGTGAAAGACCAACCGCCAGACAGTCCGATGCATCGATTCGGCATTGAAGCATTATTGCAGGTTGGTGACCAGCTTGGCGAGTGGCCAGATGTGTGCACCGCTCTGGCACAACTTCCGACACTTCAGCATCCCGAGATCATGCAGCGAGCCAGAGAAGGCATGGCGGATGCTCAATTGAGAGGCGGCGGGCCTGAGCGCAACGGCCACGAAGACTATGGTCAACCCAACGGATCGACCGACGGCTTAGTGCTGGAAGCCAATGCTCGTGGATTTAGAGGTCTCCACGCTGATCAGCCGGCGGCCGAAGCCAATTACAAAGATCCGGATCAAAAGTCACAAGAAAAGATATTGTTCGTCATCAACAACCTGTCCAAAGAAAATATGGACTCGAAACTTGGCGATTTGGGAGATGTTCTCAAGCCAGAACACTATCCATGGTTTGCTGCCTATCTTGTTGAACAGCGCGCCAGGCTTGAGCTGAACAATCAGGAGCTGTATAACACCGTTTTATTACGACTCGGTGACCCTGCTCTGTCAAACGAAGTTCTGCGCGAGACATATGTGTCAGTCGTGAAGATCATTAGCGCACGATCAACCCTGGAATCACAAGTTGAAAGGACGCACCTCAAGAACCTTGGCGCATGGCTGGGGTCATTGACCTTGGCACAGGACAAGCCGATCAAGCACCGCAACATATATTTCATGGATCTACTTCTGGAAGGATTCGAGAGTCAACGTTTGCCTATTGTGATTCCTTTCACGTGCAAGGTCTTGGTCCAGGGCAAGGACTCAGTAGTATTCAAGCCGCCGAATCCTTGGCTTATGGAGATTCTTGGAGTACTCCTCGAGTTGTATCAATTTGCGGATCTGAAGCTAGCACTCAAGTTTGAGATCGAAGTTCTGTGCAAAGACTTGTCCCTCGACCACAAGAAATTGGAGCCAGCCCATTTCATCCGAGAATACCAGGACCAGCAACGCGCTGAGCAGATGACCAATGCCTCCGTTATTGACGGGATCGACGAATACGACCTTGCGCTGAGGGGAGGCCGATTACGTGAGACGTTCTCTGTAGCAGAGATCATGCAATCTCTACCAGATCTCGAAACTGTCTTGCGATACCCACCTCCTTCAGGGTCACAGCAAGAACAAGCACATGTGCGCAACATTATCAACAAGGCCGTGCAAAGAGCCATTGAAGAGATCATTGCGCCCGTTGTTGAGAGATCGATCACTATTGCTTCTTTGTCCACCTCTCAGCTTGTGTCGAAAGATTACTTAGTCGAAGGCAGCGCAGACAGATTCAGCAGCGCAGCTAGAGAAATGGTCAAATCTTTGGCTGGCAGTCTCGCTCTAGTCACCTGCAAGGAGCCCCTACGAATGAGCATTCAAAACTACATCAGGCAAAACCTAGAGGAAATTGGCGGTGCAATGGCTGAGGGTCAGATACTTATGACAGTGAACGACAATCTCGACGTTGCAGCGTCGTTGATCAAAGACGCTGCCGAACTTCGCGCGGTCCCCGAGATGGATCAAGTTATATCTACCGACCTCGAAGACAGACGTCGTTTCATGGCAGAGAATCCGGACGGAGAGTTCTTTGGCCAGACCTTGAACAGATGGTCAACATGGATACCAGCACCATACAAGATGATCCCTGGAGGCCTCAACGATGCTCAGAGGGCCGTCTATGAAGAGTTTGAGAGGAGAGTTCACGGCATGAACGCTGGCCATGTTCAAAATGCATCCACTGACTCTACTGGTCGTCAACTACCCGATGTGCTTAACGAAGCATTAGCCATGCCAAACCTGTCTACACCAGCTGGGCAGCCTGCATTGCCGCACCAAAGCCCAATGACACAGCACGAATCAAGAGCGAACTCTACTATGCCTCAACAACGCATGAACGGCATCCCCGACTCCATGCCGCCAGCTGAACGTTTATCCCTCCTGATCGATGAGGTCACCAAAGCCACCAGAGCTTCAACCGTCAATGGTCTCAAGTACTTGAACAGGGATGATCCTATATTTCATGACATTAGACAAATATTGATGTTGATCAACACCCCCAGTCATCCAGCTATTGACCTCATTGCGCGACAAATCGCCGACAAAATTACCTCAACCCTTTTCAGACAACCACCACAGAGTAGTATGGAAGCTGAATTGCTTGCTTTCTTACTCAACAAGCTATGCCTTGTTTCTGAAGCGATTGTCAGGGAAGTGAATCGATGGATCTCTGCGCACGAAGACGTGCTGTTGGGCAGTGGCTTCACCGTGGCCGCGTTCATTTCTGTTGGACTTATGGAGGCCAACCACGTTGACAATGTTATAGCCAATGCAATTCGAGAGCAGAGTGAAGGAGGTCTGCGCTTACTGCGTGATCTCATGGACCAGACATTGTTCAACGATGAGCCGACCGCGCTGCGTGCAGATTTTGTCAACAGCATTGTCGCACTGTATGCTTGGCTGAAAGAGGTTCCTGACCACCCGGTGGCTTCCGAGCTAAGCGACAAGCTCAAGTTCCACGGAGTCCCAGCGTTTGCAGTCGTTGCTTTGAACGATAAGGCTCAGGCCAAGGAAGACCAGATGCGCTACGTTTTCAAAGAATGGGCATCTCTGTTCGAGAATTCTGCCTTTAACGAGGCTACTCACACTGGGTTCCTTCGCGATTTGCACAGCAGTCAGTTGATCAACTCTGCTGACGATCTCGTCACCTTCCTGAGGCTCAGCATCGATGATGCGGTTGCACAGTACGAGATCGAAGCTCAAAGCTTCCGTGGTAGCATCGCCGCGGCATTTAGCAAGACTGACGCATTGGCGCTACTGGTTATCCTTCTTGTCAAGTACCAAGGGGAAGAGAATGGCGCAGTTAAGCTCAGCAAAGCTGCCTACCTTGAGTCAATACTGTTGCTTGTCGTCTTGGTGGTCCACAACCATCAGGAGCTTCGAGGCGTCAATTTTAATCAGCGAGTCTTTACAAGGCTCTTTGGCTCGATGTTACACAACTACGCCGAAGCACGCTTCCAGAACTCTCCAGAGCACGTCCCCTTCATGCTTGCCTTCAGCAAGACCATGAAAGCCCTGCAGCCTTCGCTGATACCTGCATTCGTGTTCGGTTGGACAACACTGGTTAGTCATCGTGTCCTGGTCGAGGGCATGTTGCGATCCGGAGATCCAGAATGTGCTCTGCAGTATCGAGATCTAGCTGGCCTCATGCTAGAGTACCCAGCCTACTTGATCGAACATTCAAGACTGCGCCAGACAGCCGACTTCTTGATGAGAGGTATCTACAAGAATCTATTCGTATTGCAGAACGACTTCCCAGATTTCGTCTGCGAGAATCATGCCTACTTTTGCGCGAGAGCGACAACTACGGAACCAACTGTACGAAACCTCATCTTATCGGCTCGGCCCTTTGGTGTCAGTGAGGCCAATCCCTTAACGCCCAACCTGAGAGTGGAGCGACTTGAGGACATGAAGAAGGCACCAAATTTGAGCACCGACATCACCAGGCCGCTTGAAGTTCAAGGACTATCAACAGTCCTGGCACAGGCCTTGCGCAAATCTTCCGAGCAAGATAGTTTCGTCAAACGCATCATAGAGTTCGTCAGCCGCCAGGAAGAGAATCATCCTTCCACGAACAAGCCTGCGCACGACCTGGAGCTCCTAGAGAGCCTAGTCATTGCTATTTGCCAGGATGCGCTGAGCAACACCTCTAAACTCGACTCAAACGGCCTCCACGTCCAATTGATCACTAAACTGCTCTATGCACTTGAATACCGACAGAAGTACCTACTGGTCACATCCATTTTTGATCAGCTCCGCTATCCGAACTCCCATACGGAGTACTTCTGCAAGGTTATCCTTAATATCTGGAGCACGAACACCCACGTTAGTGACGAGCAAGCGTACCTGCGAGAGCTCATTATCCGAGTGCTTAGAGAACGTATCGATCTGCTCAAGCCGACTCCATGGGGCGCGGTTGTTGTTTTCAAGGAGTTGAAGGAGAACAATAGCTATGGCTTTTGGGACTCACAGCCGTTTGTTGATGAGCCTGAGCTCAGGCAGCGGTTGGTTGTTGCTGCACGGGCACATTAGGAGCGTCAAGCAGCTAGGTCACGAATCGGAGCTGCAAAGGAGCTCCCAAGGCGGAGGCGAGAGAAACATAGGAATGGACGGATGGAAGGGCGGTACAGTCGAGATGGATGTACCCATGTAATAACGTTCAGCACTACTGCATGAACGAGCATCAGGATCGGAGTGAGGACCACTTACTGGACGGACGCAAAAGTTTCTCTTCTGATCATGGCGGTTGAAGGCGTGGGTGGCCGGGTCGCTAGATATGGTAATGTGTAGCCGTGTCTGGGGGGCTACTAACTACTCGCCGGCGTGCATCAGGGGGGCACGATACTCTTTTGGTAGTGTGTATTTACTAGACAAGTCATAACGAAGTACCGTTTATATACTAGAGATTCGTTGCTCAACTTGCTCCTACACGGACGGGCCGAGTGCTTCCGCTGAAGTCGCCGCCACCGTTGTAGGCAGTGCTGGCCTGCTGTAATTACTCCAGCACTGCAGAGTGTCGCTACGCTAGGCCTCGTCGGCGCCAAGCCCGCTGTCACTGTCTTTGTCTTCTAATTCTACTCGCGTACTATCATCTCTCGAGCGACTTAGTGGTAAGTGTAATTCGGTTGGTGTAGCTAGCTTCTTAGTCTTACTAGTGGAGAAAAAGACGCGCTCGGTCTCAGCCAACTTTTAGTGAGACAAGAATGATAGCATTTTAAACTACTTTGTCTGCAGTCCTGCTGAGGAGCATCAGCCACAAGTATTGTCCACTTTCCTCCTCGGCTTTTCGCCCTTTGCTACGCAAGGATGACGGGTGTATACCTCTATACATTCAAGGTTGAGATAGCCTCTATCTTATTTGGTGCGCACGACCCCCACATTCTCAACGTGCTCGTCCTGCGTCGCAGCGATCGCCTTTTCCTGTGGCATGTTAGTAAGCGGATAAGGGTAGAGCTGATCTCAGGAGAGGAGGCTCGAACAGGGAGTGCGTTGGCAATCGAGACGAAGCACCTTGCACAATGCGTCTCAATCTTAACGCTCTAACTGTCGCCCGTTGCGTGGTCTAACTGTGACGGGGTCCTGAAGGGAAGTCACTTACCGAAATGCGGATCGCATCCTTTGCATCCTCATCAGCGACCACTTTTTCGACAGCATGCACGGCCTTATCTGCAAGGCTCTTATCCTCAAAGACTGTATCGAGTCAGCACATGGAACCAAGACAAGGCACCTTCACGCATTGCCTAATACCACGGCAGAGGAGAGGAAGGGGTGAGACTTACTGAATGCCAACTCTTCCAACGTCCGTCCCGCCGTCTCAGGGAACATGAACCAGACAAAACAGACTTCGAAGGCGAGCCAGCAGCAGTAAGAGATGAGGTACTTCCAGCCGACGTTGCCGATACCGATTGGGTTGACGAAGGTTGTGAAGAAGCCGGCGCCGCGGCCGAAAAGTTGGAAAATTGCTATGCCACGGCTTCGTTCGGCGTAGGGGAAGAGCTCGACGAGGAACGCTGAAGGTGGTTAGTATATCGTCTTCGAGTAGATAGGCTCGGTACAGGGCAGTGTGTGCTTGGGGAGGCGTCTAAGAGAGTGTAGAAGCTAGTGTTGGCGTCCCACCCCCGCCCCGAGGGGGCTGCAAACGAGGACAGAGGAGGAAGACCAAGGATTGGGGTGACTCACTGTACGTTAATGCGTTGTAGCCAATGTTGTAGCAAGGTGAGTACGCGAAGATGAAGAAGATGGTGGCCGCTGCGGCGGCGTTGTTCGTTGCCCCGCGGGCGATAGCTGACATGGTCTGCTGCATTGTGATAGTCCAGCAGATATAGCAGATCAACAAGCTGATTGTGCAAGTGAGGTACATGACTCTTCTCCTGAATCTCGTCACGAGCATAGCGGCTGTGAATGCACAAACGAGACCCCAGGCGGATATACCGACGTTGAGTTTCTGCTTGAAAATGGAGGATGTTATCCCGATCATTTCGAGTCTGTAGAAGTTAGTACATTTGTAACGGTAAGGCTGCTGTGGGAAGGCTTCGTGGGTAGAGAGCTGCGAGCATCTGAGCCGAAATACGTTGTATAACGCGTTTCAAAGAATGCTCTGACCAACGTTCATTGTGTAGTAAAGCCGAGACGGGGTTCTGAGAGAAGGAAAACACTTACAAATCACCCAAGAAATAGCTTATCAGAGTGTTACCTGACCATTGCGTGAAGAGCCCGAGCATGGAGCAGATAAGAACTCGCTTCCGCATTCCTGGTGTTTTGAACATGTCGGACCATGAGCGTCGAGAGGCGTCTATTTCCATTTTCAATGTGGAGCGGATCTGTGCCATTTCTGCACGTGCGAACTCGGACCCGCGGTTGCCTTCTGCGTGGTATTTAACGAGGATCTCAAAGGCATCTTCGGAGCGGTCTTTGCTGATTAGCCACCTGGGGGATTCAGGGAGAAACCTGGTTCGGGTCAGTGGTTATTCAAGCAGCTGGTTTGAATTCGTACAGGACAAAGGTAATCTGAAGCAGTGACGGGCAGATCTGAAGGATGGAAGGTAGTCGCCAGCCCCAGTTGGATGGAATGTTGTTCGTGCCAAAGCAGATGGCAGCTGCAACAATGCTACCGACAAAGTAGGCCACATTGAACAGGGACGTCAAGATAGGTCGTTCTTTCGGATAGCCCAGCTCGCCGATCAAGGAGCTTCCGGCAACGATGCAGGTGGGGATACCGAATCCTAGAATCATCCGGCTGACGATGTACATGCCGACTAGACTTTGCGTCAGACATGGCAGGCGGTAAGAGCAAAACTAGGATCTCACCATTTTGCGAGGCGCATTGAATGATTGCACCGACACATTGTACTAGAGAGCCCAGCATGATAGCCCAACGTCTCCCGAAGCGGTCATTGATGATAGGCACAAGAGGAAGAGACAAGATAGCTCCTAGGGAATATGCCGCAGCGATAATGCCTTTCAGTGAGCCTTGAGGATTGTTGAAGACTTCTCTATGTGAGCCACGTTTTCAGACTGTAGAGCGGGTCTGACTCACAGAGTTTCCAAGATGGAACAATCTGAAGTGCATTGATCATCTGAGAATCGAAGCCGGAGGTCAATTCAATGCCCATGCAGGTCGGGAATAGCATGAGGTACAGGAAGCGAAGGTTCGGCTTCTTGTACCATGGTACCTTGTCCTCGTTGACGATGCGCGTCAGGATAGGGTCTGACGCTCCTGTCTCTCTGCTTTTCGATGCGAGGATCCCCATGGTGGACGCTGAGGTCAGTTGAGCGAGGTGTAGAACGAACTAGTCTTGTGCGAGCCTTGGTTGAATGAGAATATCAGATGGCTGCCACAAATCATGCAAGATGGACAGTCAATAAGCTCATATATCTCGCGATAGCGGTCAGACGGAGTAGCGTACGCTCTCCGCGAAATGCTAGCAGAATCCGGGGTACGTGAATCCACCGGCTGATATCGAACTTAAGCACGGTGAAGAGGAGCGTCATACCAGGGTCGAAGTGTCCAACGGTCCAACTGGCAACTGCAACTTTCCCAAAACAGCAGGCGCATCTTCCTGATTCAGCACGGGTGGCAAGCTACGCTCTCAGGGAAACAGAAGGCAACGGCAATGGACGTGGAAGCACTTCCTCACAACTGCCGTGCATCGAGCAAACAGCAAAGCAAACAGGGGCCAACGACTGCGTTTAGGCTGAATGCACGCTGCCAAGCTGGCTAGATGCAAAGCCAAAATGTGCAAGGGTGGAGGAGGCATCAGCTGATGAACAGCATTATTGGACGAGTGACACAGTGCTCACTGCAAAGGATTTGATTCCTTGGCGGGTAAAGCAACTGTAGGAGCACCAGGAGAGTGGGAAGCGGAAACGGTGGGAAAAGTGGAATTGAGATCAATCTCCGGTCGGAATAACAATATGACCGAAGCATAAATCCTTTTGGCCACCATATTATTGACCACATCTGCAAGCTCATGCTGGGTTTTCATGATGAAAACAGTAGCATATGTTGAGTCGTAAGGGCATTCAGGCAGAGATCGTGTACTACTCGAACCGGGATTTTAAGTGACTGTGACATGCCGATAATCTACACAAGAAAGTGCTCATGCTTTGGCCACGTTGATAGCAAGGAAAGAGCTCAACCTGGCCTAGCGCCAGGTCATGTTGTATTCCGTCGTTTCTGAGCTTAGCCGTACGGAGAGGTTACATAAAGTACTGGTGAGGCCTCCCAAGCCGGGCCTTCGTTAAAAGCTGCGCTGTGTCGGCTTTGACATAGACGGTAACGAAAACGAGGCATGCAATCTGGGGACCATTCCCTCAATGCGACCGTCATAAAGCTTTGACCACTTTCACCCTGATACCTTTCGATTCCTCCTTTGGGACGCCGACAAAGAAATCTCGGTCTATAAGGACGTCCCTCTCAGCCGTTGTGTCGTATACTTCCATGTCGAAGCGTGTCGCAACGTATGCCAGAGTCAAATACAGCTCAGCCCACGCCAGATTGATGCCGACGCACGATCTACTGCCTTTGCCAAAAGATACCATGTATCTGTCAAGGCGGATGCCACTATCCTCTGCCTCAATCCATCGTTCTGGATGAAATTCGAGTGGCTTTGGAAAGAGCTTGGGGTCGTTGTTGACAACGTAATTCATCTGGCTCACGGGTGTCCCTGTTGGTATCTCCCACTCTTGATACTTCATAGGCTCGTGCGCCACTCGCGGCAGTCGCGTTGTGACGCCAGACATCATTCGCACGCCTTCGGTAATACAAGCAGTCTGTACACAATGTGAGTTTGGAAAAACTGAACCTGGAAGAGCACTTACAAGATATGGCAATTGCTCAAGCTTCAAAAGCACGAACGACCCATCGGGCTCGGGTCCGATCGTCAGAATCTCGTCTCTGAGCTTCTGAAGCTTTTTTCGGTCCGATGCTAGGAAGAAAGTGATCATTGCGAGACTCTTTGCTGTTGTTTCGCTGCCCGCGCCAACCAGGGTTTGAGCTTCGTCCGTCAATCGTTCTGCTGTCTTCTCAGCCAGTGGAATATCACTATCTAATACCGCTTGGAAGATTGTGCCTTCTGCTTTCTTGCCAGCCGCGTTCTTGGCTAGAATGGCATCCGCCTGTCTCCTCATCATGTGCTGCCATGCAACAAGCCTGGCAGCTTTGGGGTTTGCCACTTGGAGCAAGGACAACGGCGTTGCCTTCAGAATCGGCAGAGCCCAGGGGAACTGGCGCAAGAAGACTCCATTCGCAGAGCCGCCTATAACGGTCTCCTTCCACTCCAGCTTGAAGTCGGGTTCATCGAGGTAATTGTACGAGTCCCCAAAGGCAAACTGGGTGATAATGTCCATCGTTAACGCCATAAATGCAGCATCAAGCCTCACCACCTCATCGTTCTCTATACACTCTTTCAACCTGCGGCAGAGATGCTCAATCTTCTCCTTGATCTGCGCTTCATTGTTGGCGATGGCTCTCTTGGAGAAAAACGGGTTTAGCGCGGATCGGCGCAGGCGATGTAGGTTATGGCTCGCGGTCGCAAAGGCTGAGTCTGGAGCACCGGCCATCACAACCTACAGGCATTAGTCCCTTCGATGGAAAGCGCAACATCCAGATGAACGTACCCATCCACTCCATTTGTCTTTTTTCTTCGCAGCGGCAGCGTAGATTTCCTCATAGTAGTCGGGGTCCCGAATATGCAATTCACTGGGAGTAATGCGCACGATTGGGCCTGCATCGCTGTTTAGTGGGTGCACCAATATCTTGTCCTCCTCAAACTCACCATACTGGTCGTGGAGCTTCTGAATGTGCCAGATGAAAAGACCGCGATGGATAATGTCGTGGTAGAACTCGTACCAACCTGTCACTGCAGCCAGCCTTGGGCCAGGAAACTTAGCAAGTGGGTGGAAGTAGAGCCTATAAAGCGCCCCGAGAACACAGTACAGCACAAGTGAGCTGAAACCCGCGATGACTGCGGCATGGCTGACGGTCGGCAACTCCATGCTTCGCTCCTGTCAGTGTGGTAACACAAGGGTGGCCCAAACGTTAGCTGCAGCTGTCACTTCTGCATTGCAAAGGAAGCTCGGGATCATCATGAAGAAGAGACATTTGATCTTGATTCATCTCGTCTGTCCTTTCGCTTGACACGTATGAGCTATGCCCACCAAGCGGAGCAAGTAAACATGTTGCAAGCGTTGGCCGGCATATGCTCGAGACGAGTGATTCGTGGAAGCTCACATGTTAGCATGAGAGACGATGCGGACGAGATGCATGCATTGCCCTGAAGAATTGAGTCCCCAGGCTCTCGAGCTCTAATACCGTTTTGATTGGTTCTCAGGAGCGTTCCTGCACGCGTTTCTGAGCGACGGACAAGGTCGACGTGGACACTTTCATGCATGCTGCAGAAGAAGCTGCATGGCTCGGGCAGGCCGTTCCTACCCGAGAGCTAAGTCCAGTCGATCACGGACGCTTGCAGATAGCCAAGCCAAGTCCGGCATAGGGACCATTGAGGGGCGCTTGGCTCGATATAGGTAGTTTCCCACGCTCGCTGAGTCGATACTTCCGAAGTAGTACGGGAGCCTCAAAAGGTGGTGCCTCCGTCTTACTCGACTCGACGGCGCACATACTTTTAGGGGTAAATATCAGGATCGACAAGTGAAGTAAATCATCCTTACATTGTGCTTTCTTTGTTAAGTGTTTTCGGTTTGCCAGATATATAATCAAACGTATACTACAGTGAGTCCCATCACCTCTATCACGTGAATTGGGATTAGAGTTCCATCGAACTAGATTAGCAGCATATGGCAACTTTCGGCGCAGTGCCGGACGCGGCACAGACAGCAGGATATCAGAACAGGCCGATCGAGGCTGACGCGACGAGCGATTATGCCAGCGATACAGATAGCGTTCGATCCGATCTAACATCTGTCAAATCTTCAACTTTCGAGTATCAATACGAGAATGGCCGCCGTTATCATGCTTACCGAGCCGGCAAGTACATCCTGCCGAACGATGAGCAAGAGCAAGATCGGCTTGACATAATGCACCATGTCTTCCGGCTGGCGCTTCACGGCGAATTCTGTTATTCGAAGCTCGACCAGCCGCTGAATATCCTCGACGTCGGCACAGGTATGGAACGCGCACATAGCTTACTATGACCAGGGCACCGCTAATCATTCTACAGGAACAGGAATTTGGGCTATCGAAGTGGGGGACTTGTACCCAGCTGCACAAGTCATCGGGACTGACGTGGGTCGACGTGTCGATAGTTGTGGTCAGCTCTGACATCTTTGCAGGTGTCACCAATTCAGCCTAATTGGCTGCCGCCGAATGTCTCCTTTCAGATCGACGATGCCACAGATAGCTGGGCCTTTCCACAGAATCACTTCGACTTCATTCACATAAGGTGTTTAGGAGGAAGCGTACGTGACTGGCCAGCATTACTGCGACAAGCCTACAGGCACCTAAAACCCGGTGGTAAGATAGAATTATCTGAAGGACGGACCCATCTCTGTTGTGACGACGGCACTTTCCCGATGGAGAGTGACACCAATCGGTGGTACACCGAGTTTCACCAGATAGCTCGAGCTCATGGCCTGGAGTTTGACCCGTTTCCGCAGATGCCAGACTTACTACGACAAGGAGGCTTCATCAACGTCCTCGCCACCGAACGACCGTGTCCGATTGGCACATGGCCCAAGGACAAGAAGCTCAAAGAGATCGGGAGATTCTTCAAGCACCAGTTTATTAACATGGCTGTCGACAGTTATTCTCTCGCTCTCTTCACTCGGATTGGCGGGTGGTCCGAGGCGGAAACACAGGTATTGCTTGCGAGAGTCAGAGATGAGTTCAAAGGCAACAAGATGCACCTGTATACGCATTGCTCTTATGCGATTGCCGAGAAGCCGCAGAACTAGTGGTACGTGAGCGAGCTTCGTGGAGGTTTTTTGTAGGAGATTGATATGACCGACATGACTAGAGATACCCTAACGCTATGGTTGAATGAGAGACGACCTTGATTGGCATATCGGTCCTTCTTGTGTACCATCAATGCAACACAAACAACCAATACCGTGGGCCCACCAAATTGAAAGTCTTTCACCCTATTTCTACCATGTCAACGTCCCCGCCGTCTACAACGCCTTCTCGTCTCCTCCCGCATCCTGATCTCTTATCTTCACGCCAGCCTTCCACAGTATCCATAGCGGCGCCGCCAAGCTCCAAGTATAAGCCCCAGTCCTCAAATAACTAACTGCCTCACTTTGAGTCGTCATATACAGAGCCGTATACACGATCCTCGCACCGATATATTCCGCTGCGGCGAAGTTCAAGTCACTCGTCGACAGCTTGGCATAATTGCCGGCCAGCTACGCAACGGTCAGCACCCGCCAGCAATACCAAACGAAGACACGGAAGAAATCCACGAAGCAGTAACGTACCATTGCCCCCGCGAAGAGAGGAAACCCTTCCAACGCATTGAGATGCGCCCCTCTGGCCCGCACGAGACTCTGCCAGGTGCCCTCAGGGATCTTGTCTCGCAACAATTCGAGGTTCGTGCGTGGGAGGACGTTTGTAGCGGCGTAGGATGATGCTGTCATGCCGCGACCAAATTGATAGAGGTAGGGTGGGAAGGCGAGGGCGTAGGTCAGAGGGAGTGACAGGAGGGAGTAGTTTGGTTGAGGTCGGGTACTGGAGGTGTTATGAGGTGACATGATGTGGGCTGGTCCGAGTCACGGCTTCTGAGTATGCTAGACGTGGCCAAAGAGGTCGTGGTGTGGTCGTTGAGGAATGGAGGTGCTGGGAGAGATACACGTTACGTAGTGGTTGAGCCTAGTGTTGATGCGGATGGTTGTTAGGTCAAGGTGTCGATGGGGACTGTATACCAAATACACCACGAGCATCGAGAAAGCTGATCTTATACCCTTCTTGAGTTGCGTTATGGTGAAGGGTTATCGTTATGTTATGGTGCCAAGGCCGAGCATAACGGACAAGGATAATCACTGACCGGTCGGAGTAGAGGCACACGACCGACAGACGTTATGTATAACATTTCATCTCATGCACATAATGTACAGTCATCGGACCACCCCTGCTTCAACCCTGTTCACGAAATTCAACACCCTACCATTGCTTCAGTGATGCGTACCAGTAACTCGTATAGTGATAAGGTGGACTGGAAGCTGTCGGATTATGATTGGAGAGCGCTCGAAGAAATGAAGGCATGACTCTGGCACGTCTGGTAGCGCGGAGGTTCTGTATCTTCTAATAGCTACATGTTTTCTGTTCACCGATTCTCAAGCCTGGTGTCATGTTAAAGACATGCTATATCCGGCGTAGGCCTTGCTCGAATCGCGCATACGTAATGTGCGAGGAATCAAGAAATCGCAGAAAACGAGTGCTGGGTAGAGATTTCGTCGATATAATTCAGATATGGGCTGCCGCCTTCGTGAGGAGTATGTGACCTGTCACTGATTCTTCGCGGTGCCTTGCGATACACCACTACCAGTGTGAAGGAGACCACTTGCCAGCCAGCGGATCCGAGGAACAATGCCCCTTAGTTGCGCGCATCGCAGTCCAGGCCCAACAACGACTCCGTTCCGCTCATGTCACTGGCGATGCACAAGCATAAGGTACGCTAGCAGGCTGCTTTGGATATCCTTACATCCAGCTATTCGTTATGTCCGATTCATGTCGCACTACGGCACTGATCATTCGTGTTCCGAAGGACAACAATCTTGGTATATTCCGAGACAGTGTTCCCGCCAAAACTGGCATCACTCTTTCGACATGACCCTTGCCAAAGATATCTCTTCAATCGAATTCCTCCTTCCCCAGTTCTTGGGTTGCCGCCTCAGGAAAGCGCCAACAGCGCCAAGATATCCTTCATGCCTGAGAAAGTACGCTTGCTTTTCTCCTTTGGACCAAAATCTGATAGCGTATGACAGGGTATTCATGATTTGACCATGTCCCCTGATGAAAGACCCGCCAAAGTAGATATGCTTCAGCTCGTGCTTTTCGGATTGCAAATATGCGATCTGCCCAATATTGTTGGAAATGGCATATAGCAGACTCCTGCTCATGTCCTCGATACGAAAACCAGCAATTTCGTCAGGGTCCTCTTTTGCTAACCCTTCTCCATCTTCGGCATGCTTCTCTGCCGCTCGCTTCATCTTGAAGACCTTTCCGAACGTGCTTGCGATTGTGGTGCTCTTCAACCCAGTAATGTTTGTACTAGTGCCATAGCCCGTGCCGTAGATGTCTCCGACCAACATATCAACGCCAGCGTTGTCGCCACGGTCGGCCATGGCGAGCATTTCATCAAACGTTCGAGCACCTGTCAGCAGTGACAAAATACCCCAGAACGTGCCTCCTCCTAAAGATGTACCGCCGACTCGCTGAAATTGCCTTGGTCCCGAGACCTTGATCATCGACACACCAGAACCAATGTTCACCAGCAGATACGGGTAGATGTCCACTCTCTCCTCAACAAAGTTCATGGGCTCCGTTTCGCTGAAAGTGAATACCTCTCGTGGGATCTCAGTTATGAAGAAGTCAAGGCCAATAATCAAACAGTCCATCTCGTCCTCGCGCACCACGTCCACGTGCAGTACATCTCTCATCTTGTCGTAAAACCGGTATGCACCACCTCCTGTGGCCATGATGCACAGGTCTGCCGGCTTCGAGCCATTGAGTCTAGATTGCTTGTCTTTCAAGTCCTGTACAAAGGCTATACATTCGTCGATCCGATCGGTTTCGAAGTTGAGGAAGTTAAGACGTCCGCCGCCTATTGCCGACCCCAGTTCGCGGGAGAAGTAGACCAGCTTTGCTAATGACCCACCAATCTAGTACGTGTCAGTCTTGAGCCTTTGCGACCAGATAGCGTACTTACATCTATAGCGATATGGCTGACCACATCGGTATGGTGGGGCAGCCGGATATCGTTCTGTTCCCAGTGCACGAACTCACTTGCGCCATTTCTGGTTACTGTCTCATCGTTGACGATGAATGCTCCCTCAACATTGATCTTCACGGACGCAGGTTTCGGCGGAGCTCTGAACAGCCGATGCGCATTGCTAGGCGACGCAGGTGTCCTTGGGCTTGCGGGTTCTAGAACTGGGGTGCCGGCTTGCTCTTGTTGAGCCATGGCGATGACAACATATAAGCATAGCTGCGCAACTATCAAGTGATCGAGTCACACGCCTAATCGAACAACTACTGACGTCCCGTTCCACCGGACCCCGAGGGCGTTTGGTGGTATCAGAAAATAAATCCCTTCCACCGTCACTCAGGATTACTGTGTAGCGTCCATACTAGTCACTAATTATTGCGCACGGCCGAGCAACCTGACGCACAATTGCAACCTGGATAACCTCGGCCGGAAAAGCCCGTGAATTTAAAAGTCCCTGCGTCAAGCCGCTACAGAGCCTCATAAGCTGTCGATATCGACTTTGCCTCTTCCCTCGGCACACATGGCAGGTGGCAGAGAAGATCGTCCTTTTATATTCATTGCTGACGGGCGATACAAAAATCTACAATTGTTTCTGTGCTCAGGCATCATCGTTCTACTCGTGCGCGATGTGGAGATCGAAACAGGGTGGTGCTTTGCTGCGCCTAGTACCTCGAATTTCCGGTTCGCTCCTGCCTTCACTACGATGATCTGGCAGCTTGAAGCCCCAAGGCAACATCATTAACTTTCTTGTACACAGATCTGTTATCATATCGCCAATAGTATTGTAAGTCGGTTAGTGATATTCTAGACAACGTTGACTGTCATTCCAAGTCCGCTTCGAGTCGTTCAAAGTCCCAAGCATTTCAGAGGCAGCTTCTCAGCACCAGGAGTAAAGCGGCCCAGCACCTACGGAACACCTACTCATTTTGCTACCATGAATGAGTTGACGAAGTATCAGCTTGAACCAGCTCGGAGTTGTTTTCACGACAAGAACGTTCAGCCCCAAACGACTTTCCTCGCTCTTCCACCTGAGATACACTACCAGATAGCTAGCCAACTGCCCTATCCAGACCTTCTGGCACTGACCCTGGCTCACCCCAAGTTTCGGAATCACTCGCTCGTTTGCACAAGTAAATCCAGCCGAGTGGACTGGTTGATTGATCGTGCCATGCAACAATTGCCCCTACCCAGTCAATCGCAATGTCGCTGGTCATCCGATAGAGAGTTTTTATCGAATCTAGAAGTCGCCACGATTTTGTACAGGCGCAGGCATCACCTGGAATGCACTGAGATGTCTCCTGGAGGGAAGGGTGATGGTAACTGTTTCGTCATAGAAGGAAGAGGCTGTCCTCACCTTGCGCAAGCTGCAGAAATTTTGCAGAAGGAAAAATGGAAAGGTCACTATGGGCTGGTTAAGTTAGAGGCTTTTAGATCATTCACAACCGAGGCACAGCAGGCGGGTCTGACAATTCGTAGCTGGCAAGGGGCAATCGTTGCAATCCTGCTGGCCGCTGTTCTGTGGTTCATAATGTAACAACGATTGGCTGAATCCGGTCGGGAAGGACAGCCATCTCGTGTACTGTGTTAATCTTTTATCTTATGATATCGAACAAAGAGCCCTCTCGTCCCGCCGATGGGCTGTATCACGTGACTAAACCAAGCCGCGCTCAGCTCTTGAGTGATTCAAGCCTGCTCGCGCCAGTACGCGCGACGCGTCCTCACTTCAATCTTAGTGAAAGTTTGGCTCTTTGCGATGGATTAAGCTGACTCGAACTAAGAGATTACGCGATTTCATACATTGAAGCACCAACCGAGCAGCGGGAGATCCCTCGGATATAGAAGCTTTCAGTGCGCAAAAAGCCCAGTCTTCGAACGTTGAAGCTATTGGAATCAGGCCGCTTACCAACATCTGACATTGCTCAACTCGTTCAATTATCGCGATTGTCGCTTTTGCGAACAGAAGGGTGGCGCGGTAACCTGGTCTCGACATTGAATGGAAGTGTCTGTTCAGACAATCACGAGGCCCAGCTTCGCGGCTGTGAACAAACCTCAGAATGCTCTGACTCATCCTTCCCTCAACTTCACCTCGAATCTGGTGACGAAGGATTCAATCGACATGTCTGCAAGCACGTCACCGGGGCTCTCGTCTGAGATCGATACCGGGAGTCTAGAAGACATCCTACCGAACCCTCCTATGGCGGACGATGAAGCTGGTGACAATTTAGACCCGGAAGACATGATTACCGTCTACACAGGTGTGCTCTAATCGTATCTCATTACGGTAGCATCTTTTCCAACTGACAGAGTCGACAGAGAAGGAAGACATCAACGGTGCTGATGGCTCGACCAATATACATGCTTCTGCTAGTACAGATACGAGACCAGGATACGGTTCAGCGGCAGGTGAAGGTGGAGATCGACATTCTCTTGCGGCCGCTAGGTTTTTTCTTGAATCCGATATACCCTTCGGAGCGCCGTCCAGTCAAGTTACCCATTCGTTCTTGAAAGAGCCGCCTGCCGAGCAGGTGCCTATCGACTCAGAACTTTACACAAAGTGTATGAAGTGCATTAGTCAACATGTCCATTGTGACAGACGGGTGCCCTGTTGCAGCAATTGCAATTCAGTATTCGAATGCGTGTACTGGAAGAGGGCGGGCTTCAACAACCAGAATGAAGCTATACAAGCATACCGTGCTTCACTTCTGCCAGCTAAGAAGGAAGTGCCAAGAAGAGCATCTTCCTTCAAGCCACCAAAATCCATCATCAAGCCCGAAGTTTCTCGGCCTCTGCCAAAGACGACGATCAAGGACATTGAGTGGTTAGATGGCGATATCTCACATTCCCAGAAGGAGTGCCCTTCATCGATAACCAATATGATTGACAAGCATCTGGTTGAGTTTGAAACATTGATCGCTACAGGTTTATGGTCTTCGGGCAAAACGTGCTATGTGGATAGAGGAAGGGAGTCGTTGTTCGTGGATCCCCAAACTGATCAAGATGTTCCGGTGGCTAGATATCGGTATGGTGGAAGCCACCAGTTCTTTGTTGTTTGGCTACCGCGAAGAGATCCTAGCGATGGCCTGGAACCTGCTATATGCAAGTTTAGAGTTTACAACAACGATGCAGTTGTGATGCGAAATGGCAAGTCATGGATGCCTGTTATGTGGAAGAGTATATATACAGCTGTGCTTTAGTGTGCTCTCGCTAACATGCCTGGTAGCCTGGGTCCCTCAAGGCGTCAACCACAAAGCCGCACGAGATATTATTCGATACAAAAGAGAAGCGGCACCCAAACGCAGCTGGGTACCGTCACCCAGTTTAAATGCGTCTCCTCTGGATGTGGTTGACTTGGACCTCAACGAAACAAAGAGGACGGGACAGCTATCGGCAAAGAGACGGTCAAGTGCACTGGAGCTCGCCGTCCCCAAACGTGCCCGGAACGATGCGACTCCATCGAATAACAAGGCTCAGCATGGCGTGCACACACCGATGCGACACAAGGATCGTAATGCAGGCCAATCCAGCAAGGAGAACCCAAAGATGTTACGAGAACGTGGTCCTGATGGTCTCTTCTCGGGCCAACCTTCCTTGTCAGTTAGCGTTGATGAGCCAAAGCATTCCCCTGCGACAAGACCAAATACAAAAACTGCGTCGCCCAAACCTGTAGCACGACTGGCGCCGCCTAGCTCTATTGTCAGCGAGCCAACGAAGAAAGGACTGGACCTCTCTGTGTCATTCCAAGACAGCTCAGGCGAAGTGAGAGGCACCTACCCTTACGACGAATGCAATACTGCACAGAAATTGTTTGACGTCGCATGTGTGGCGCAGATCGCTCAAATCGAGCCCCCAGCAACACGACTTTTAAAGGTAAAGTTCGATAGGGGTGGTGAAGGGCGGATACGACCGGACAATGAGCAAGACTTTCGAAATGTGTTTGAGGCAGAGCTAAAGAAGCTGGTACCTGGAGCACTAGGTGGGAGTGAATTCAAAGTCACGATCAGCCCTTACCTCTAACGTGGTAATGGTGCAAGCATTCTTCGCCATTAGGCAAGCTCTTGCGGAAATCAGAATATGCCCACGGGTAGGGCACGTCCTTCGCGGCATCTTTACAGCAGTCGAGAGGAACGCCCCAGTCCGTGAACGCGTACAGAAAAGAAGGTGCAGGGAGTGCCGGATCATGTGTTCTCGTCATCCATGATCGACAGGCCCGAGCCTTTCGTTCGCTTGTGACGTTCCGCTAAAACATGTGACCACACTGCCGGCTGAATCTAATGTGCCTTCTTATTCAGTGTATAAGACAACTACGGACTCAAGAAAGGCTCATTTATGATCACTGCTTCTCGTGGTATGTGTGCTATCAGAAGAGCGGGAGGCTTTTGTGCGAGAGATGATTCAGTTGTGCAAGACGTCGAGATGACGTGTGAATGGACGGGTTTCCGCAATGTATTTCCGCAAGATACATAAGCTGCTGAAACGATAGGAGACTCTTCGACAGCAACGACAACCTACCTACCTGCAACGAGCTTCGCCCTTCATGGCCAACTCTATGCTTCTCTCTTTCTCTAACTTGACCGCCTACCTCAACCGCTTGCTGGCATGGCTCGACTTTCTCGTACACTATACCAGTGGCTACATCTTGTACTATTTCTTCGGCGGCATCAAGCCACAGTATCATACTAGACCGAACCAGAAGCAAGGTGCTGCTCGTTATGCGCCAAGTGTGGTCATCACAGGCGCCAACGAGGGTAGGTCAATAGCAAAACATCTGCTGTCAGACCACTCACGAGAAATGTACTCTGTTTGGAGGTCATAAAGAGGCAACCGTTCTAACAATCATCTTCACTCACAGGAATCGGCCTCCACACTGCCATAAAACTCGCATCACACGGATATACAGTCTACGCCACCGTCAAGGCCTCCTCCGAGATCCCTAAAGTCGCCAATGCGATGAATGAAGCCATATCAAAACATGCAGGCCGACCATTCCCTGGTTCGATCAATCCTCGCGTCATGGACGTGCTAAAGCCCGAGTCGATTCGCTCATGTGTCGACCAGATTGCATCGGAGCTACGCAACAACCCTACCCAACCCCTGGTAGGCCTCGTCAACAACGCCGGCTACTGCATGATCAGCCCCATGGAGTGGACATCGGAGAAAGACACCCGCGAAATCTTCGAGCTAGACTTCTGGGCCTATATCTCCGTGATCAAAGCGTTCTTACCATTAATCAAGCAGAACAAAGGTCGTGTGATCAATGTCGCATCGGCAGGCGCGTACGTCAATCCGCCATGTTGGGCGCCCTATTCAGCTGTAAAAGCGGCAGTCGAAGGTCTAAGCCGAGCTTGGCGATTGGAGCTCCTCCCGTTTGGCGTCGGCATGTGCACGATCAGGCCCGGGTTCGTACGTACCCAGGGCATCGGACCCAAGATCAAAAGTGCATGGAAGGGCTACCACGACGGCGTGGAGAAGAGTACGGGCGCCATTGGTGTGACGAGTCTGGGTGATGTCGTTATGGCCGACCAAGGCGCAGCTCTAGGCCCAGCGGAGCGGAAGGTGTATCTATCCATGATGGAGAAGTGGCATAAGCAGATCGCGCTTGATGCTGAGGGAGCTGCAAATCCTGCTGATGAGGTAGGGCAGACGATTTACGATGCGCTCTCGGATGTGTTTCTGCAGCCAAATTACACAGTTGGGTATGACGCGCTGTTGGGTCAGATGGTAAGAGATTTGATGCCGGAGAATATTTACGAATATAGTATCTACAAGACACTTGGCTGAATTTTGAGAGGGTGAGCTCAAAGTGGTCTTCAAAGGGTGATATATCAATAGAGACACCTCACATCGTTGAGCATCCTCATAGGAAGCGTTTACATGTTTCGGCTGACCTGTAAATAATAACGTGTCGTCTTCGATCAGTAGGAAGACTTTCGATAGGTGAATAGTGTCGATACTAAAGTCATCGTGTTTGCAAGTCAGTCAGGAAAAGACGGGTCCTGAGCTCGAATGGCACCCAAGGTGTAATAGGAGGAGGCTATGACCAAAGACTTCTGTTTCATCTCGGGACTTTCGTGAGGCACATTGGGGATGACACGAACCGTTGAAGGTTAAATCCGCGGCAGCAAACAGGTTGGCCGGCGTGTTGAGCTTGCCGACGCTTGCCTTCTGGGGAACACGGATATGTGAAGGCAGGCGGTAAGAGCTCCGCACAGAATGCGTTGCCTCATGATTTCTTGCATGAATCTACCACATCGCCTTGTCACAATTGCGATCGCTTCTTTCATCAGTGCAAACACAACGATCTGGTAGTCATCGCCTGGGCCGTTCGCTATCCATTGCTATACTCGATAGCTATACCTGGCTCGTGGTGACCATCGACGTGGCCTGGCTATAACATTTCTGGTCTCTGGCCTTGCACTAAGAACTTCTCACCGTCGCACTCGCACACCATGGCGCAGCCCACGGACACCGTCTCGTCTACGCGGCTCTATCTGGGGAATCTACCACGAAACAGTATGCTCGCTTCCACCTCAATCTGACATTGGACATCTTTCTTGGACCATGCGCATCACTCTCTCGTCTGGCGGTCTTTCTGGGTTAGCTAACTTGCTTGCCTCATCTTCCAGTCACCAAACAAGAGGTCGAGGATCACTTCTCTAGCCATGGCGCTGGAACCATCAAGGAGATCAAGCTCATGAACGGCTTCGGGTTCATCGAGTACGAAGATATGATGGACGCAAGAGACGTTGTACCAGGTCAGTAAACCGCACGGCGCATACTGGCATCGTCGGCTAACCTCTTTTGCAGCTTTCCGTAGGTCTCCTCGGCCCAGCAATCTCGATAATCTGGCTTCTTACCTCTTTCTACAGATGGATCCGAACTCAAGGGAGAACGACTGACTGTCCAATTTGCTCGAGGACCCAGGAGAAAGGATGACTTTGGACCTCAGGATCGTCAAGCACCCCGTCCGAGGAGAACGATCTACCGCATGCAGATCACTGGTCTACAGGGCGATACAAGCTGGCAGGTAAGCATGCGAAGAGCGGTCGGATTCAAGAGACACATGTTGATTAGTCGCAGGACCTCAAAGACTTCGCACGAAGCACTGGTCAACTGGATGTAGTCTATTCAGAAACAGGACGCAACGATGGCAAAGGGTACGTGTGAATGTAATGAGCAAAAAGAACCGAGAGACTGATTCGCACAGATTCGTGGAATTCGAGACCGGCGCAGATTTGAAGACCGCAGTGTCCAAGCTGGACGGCCAGGAATTCAAAGGCGCTGTTGTACATTGTGCCGCAGATGTAAGCTTCAAACGCGGACCAGATGTGCATCTGGAGCTAACTGATGGACAGATTCAAGACGAACGTGAACTGCGAAACTATAGACAACGTTCACCACTCGGCAGAGGACGATACGGCCCACCTGCCGACGATCACTACGACCGACGGGGTCCTCCACCTGCGCGAGGCTATAGCCCTAGAGCCTACCGTGAGCGATCACCTGGCGGTCGACGGCCTCCACCATACGACGAGTACTATGACAGAGGCTATGCTAGAAGGACTCCCCCAAGAGAGTATGGCCCACCACCACCAAGAAGATATGATGACCCGTACGACGCCAGAGGGCCGCCACCCCCTGCACGAGGCTACGACCCGTACGCTCGGCCAGATCCATATGCTAGACCGCGCAGCCCACCTCCTGCTCGAGGGTATGGCAGCTACGGCGGCGGCGGAGGAGGTGGCTATAGAGGTTTCGACGATCGGCCATACTAGGTACGTTCGGCTCTATCCCACACGAATGAATTCTCCTAACATGCTGTTAGCAGAATGGTCAAGAACAGTCAAAGCCGACATGGCATAGGCCTGATGATCAGGACCTGATGGAGACAAGAACGAAGAGCTAGACGCTCTCCACCTGGGTCTGACTCAATCCGATCCACAAGCCAGGCCTTTCTCTGCATGTACTGAAGGATTCGCCACGGCCGTGCACAGCCTGTATAACAGAAACTTACGGAGCTTGATCAGTGTGATTTGACGGACAATCTCATGGAGTTGTATGAAGGTTGATAGCGATGCTTGTCATGGTGTTGTTCGATATCACAAATAGGTAACGTCAAGTGTATCCGGTTGGAGCAGCCGGAGTATATGGAAGTTCTATATATGGTTCCGTTGTACACATTGTACGCATTCATTGTTAGCGATGGGCTTCGGCTTCTTTCGGGCATTAAGAAAAGCATATCACTTTCGGCGTGCAACGGTTTCATGAGGTGCGAAGCGTGGCGGGAGGCTTAGAATCAGCCTGCAGCAGAGGCAGGTAGCGGAATCAATGAGCGTCAGATCCAGTACCACCCATGCCAGCGCTCTTGTATTGAGAGTGTGGAAGCCAGATTCAGTAGTCAGCGTGCAGAATCCGTCGGTCTGATTGCACCGACCGTTAACAAGGAGAATAGAGAAGTTAGACTGGTGTCGTACGAAGCCGTGCTCGGCCCATCTCCATCCGAGCTTGGCGGAAGGAGTGCGGAAGGGGAGGCCTCCTGAGCTTGCATCTCGGCTTCGTTCAGTAGCATATTTCCGTGTGTATCTTCCACCACAAATCTATATACATTCATACTCTGAACCACATTCGGATTACTCCTACAGACATCCTACCTTTCACTTCTCTCCGTGTGGATAGCGCCATCTGCGACATTTGCACGTCCCCAACGCGCAACTCGGGTGTAGGCTTCCTGCTATCTGCCTCTTATCTGAGCGCATACCCCGTCGCATGGTCTACATGTGAACAGCGCGACCTCTAGCTGAAAGTCACAGAACACTGGAAGAGGAGGAGGATATCATACCGTTAGATCTTTGGTTTCGGGACTGTAACACTATTGAGGACATTCATCTGCTTGTACAATAATACTGGGCGCAAGGTCTTTTGTACAAATCACTCCCTTCTACTGTATGTATCACATGGGGCGATCTTCTTGCCATCTTTATACGACACGTTGAGCATTGTTGGGGCTCTCGTCAAATGTCTTTCTACCTGTCTGTACTCATGGCTGATTCGAGGGAGTTCAGATTTTCGTCTTGTACTGTATCAGGGAACTTGTGCATAGACGCACATCAGACAAATCAATCGCATCTCATCAGCTCAAGCAGCATTTCCTGCCAGCCTCTTAGGGGCAGCTCACCACAAGCAGCGAGATCGTCTAACCGCAGCAGTACCTACGACCCGGACTAAACCATGGCCGACGACGACAACTTCGACATCGACATCTATGGCGATGGAGAAGGCATGGACGAAGACAGCAAGGCGTACATCAAGGAAGAGCACGACAAGAACGTCAAGAAAGAGCCAACAGACGCCTCGAAAGCAGTAATCGAAACCAAAGCAAACCAAGAATCAGAAGACCCCTCTACCCCCAGCGCAAGTGTCAAGCAAGAGGACCTAAAGCGCGAAGAGAGCGAAGACGTTAAGCCCAAAAATCTCATCCAACAAGGCACAAAACGCAAAGGCGAATCGGACGAGCGGCGCATAGACGCTGGCGCAACCAACGCCCTCATGATCTCCGACCTGCACTGGTGGACAACCGAAGACGACATCCGCGAATGGGCCAGCGAAGCCGGCGCCGAAGACGAACTGCGAGACATCACATTCAGCGAGCACAAAGTCAACGGCAAGAGCAAAGGCCAAGCATTCGTGGACTTTTCGTCCCCTCAAGCATCAACCGCCCTGAAACATAAAATCGAACGCCTGACCAACGGCCCAACAAACGCAAGGAAATTCCAAGTACTTTTCACGAACGCCTCGAACAACCCCTTCAAGACCCTACCCAAAGACGCACCCGCACGCGCCAAAGAAGACAGGGCAAACCGCGCAGGCTCAACGCCCTACTCGGCGCCCCAGCAGAACGAAGGCGGATACAACCACAGCCACAGCCACAGCCACAGGGGAAACAGCGGCTTCCGCGGCCGAGGCGGCGGATACACAGGGCGAGGAGGCTACCAAAACCAAAACTCACACAACTACAACCAGAACCAGAACCGGAATTTCAGCGGGCCCATGCAATCGGGAGGCGGCTTCAACAACAACCACAATCAGAATCAGAACTTCCAGCCCAACATGTCCATGATGAACAACTTCGGCGGAGGCGGCTTCAACCCACGCGGTGGAGGCGGCGGTATGCGCGGCACCTTCAACGATCGCGGCGGTGGTCGCGGCGCCGGCCCCATGAACAACGTCAACGCCATGCCGATGATGGGCATGAACATGGCCATGATGGGCATGAACCCCATGATGACGGGCATGGGCCCGCAGGCATTCGGAAACGCGCAGTTCAACCCGGCTATGTTCGGGCAAGGAGGCGTTGGCCAGGGAATGAACAACCCGATGAATATGAACATGAACATGAATATGAATGGGGGGCCAGGCGAGTGGGCACATGGGCCTAAGCGGCAGCGCCAGGATTGAGATTGAGATTGGGATTGGGCCGGGGGGAAATAGGACTGCACTGCATTGTGCTTTTGGCGCCATACCCCTACGGTAGAGACGGCCCATGGGTACGATACGGGTCAAGTCAAGTCAAATGAATGCAGTGGACGCAATCTCCGCTCCCGCTCCCATCTATGTCCAAGTCCTTCCTTAGCACCCTTTTCGTTTCTTTTCTTCGCGCCAGCTCAGCCCAGGAGTAGAGTGTAAGCTCCACTATCATCGAGCGAGACAAAACAACTCCCGTCAGATGAGCCGGCTCGCGCGTCGAACCGGTGACCGACATGCAGCGTCGTAAGCAAGTGACTGAGGCAGGAACGCGTGGGAGCTACGACACGACAGCAGGGGCGAGGACAAGAGGACACCCTAAGCTACTGCAAGGAGGGAGAGCACCCCGTTCATCAGAGCAGGAGTCACGCGGGTGGGATATTCGGGAAGGAGCAGCACATCGCAGAGCCATTGATTGATTGCTCACTTGTAGGCAAGAGCAGAGCCATCTATAGTACTATGCGAAACAGCAAGCACGACACACTGACTCGGCTGCCGTTGAGGCCAGCTGCGGCTACATCATGTGAGACGCACGATAGCCGTGTCGAATGAGAGACGAAGGGTCAAGAGGTACAGAGCGACTACTTTGTCTGCACGTTCGACGATGTTTGTTTGAAGTACCGGAATTGTATATATGTATATATATAGTGCTGCCTTCTATCGATTGTGCGCCACAACCCTCTCTTCGTCGAAGCATCTTTGTAGCAGGCAGGCAGGCAGTTGTTCGTCATTGATAGAGACGCTGAGCATCGTCCAGACCCTCTATGTCACCTGAAACCGTTGGTGTAGCCAGTCAACTGATCGAACGCCTCCAGAGTCATCTCGGGCTCGTCATCAACGCTTGTGAATGGGTTGACCTCAGCATGCAACGGCTTCTGCTGCTGCATGCCATTCGTCACACCAGCGCCAATGCCCAGATTCATGAAACCCCCGGTTGTGGCAGGTGCAGATGCATGTTGCGGTCCGAAATCTAGCATGGTCGTGACAGGCGCTGAACCAGCCTGGCTCACTTGCAGCTCATGGTCAAACTCCATGTTACCGAGTGTATTCAGATCGAGTTGGTCAAAGTCGATTGCATCAAAGTCGAGATCCATGTCTTGACCATCGATGTCCCCTGAAGGTTCGCCGGAGAAAGCGAATAGGTTCTCAACCGGGGTGATAGGTGTTCCCCCGTGATATGAGCTGCTGGTTGACTGTGGTTGCGCTGAGGAACAACTTCTTGCTTGTGCCAGGGGACAACTTCGCTCCTGCACACCGGGAAGGCTTGAAGCACTCAGTCGATGGCCCACATTCTCATTGCAAGGACCACCGTGACTCGGCACGCGCTTAGCATTGCCTTTTAAGCCACCCTTCACAACGTATGGTGCAGCAACGGGGACAGTTCGTGTGCTTTGGTACTCAGGGGAAGACTCTGGGCTAGCGACCAAGCCATGCTCATTCTTGAACGCATCAAGCCAAATTTGATTGTCGGCCATTGTCCAGTCCCACGGATCCGGATCCCCATAGATAGTCGTCCGGGCATGATCCTGAATTTGCTTATCATCTGGCATAGTTCCTAAGCTCTTTTGCTCAAGGACATATTTGATCAACTCCTCCTCCAATCTCATCCAGCAGTTGGAGTCCTTCGTGATCTGATCGACCTCGATCTTCTCACAGAATGACCAATCGCCGCCACTGTTGTCTCCGGAAGTGGATTCTGTGACAAATCCACTCAGTGTGCCTGCGGTATCAGATGCGTTGTTTGTCGCTTCTAGGGAACTACCCGTCGAGGTTTTTGGAGCTTCTCTTGCTCTAAACGGCTCCATAGTGCTGCGCTCAAAGCCAATAAGATAAGGTGGCATTGCATTCTCGACTAAACGTTCGACGAAGCTCTCGAAGCCCCACCCACCGCACCAGCCTTTCATGTCGCAACCATTCCGGAAGTGGGCCGCTAGATGGTCAGCCCTACACTGCCACGTGGTGAACAGCGACGGACAGAAACCACATCGTGATCTGATCTCGAACGACGTGTTCTTCCATGTGTCCATGTGCGGAAGATATTTCACGCCGTGCATCAGCTTCAGGTGCTGACGAAGGTGGTCCTTCCTGTAGAATGTCCTCTCCGGCACAGTCTTCTCGTTACATGCCTGAAAATTATGTTTTTCGAGATGAGAAGGGGTAGGTGCCAGCTCCGGGCAGAAAACACACTGGTGTAGGCCAGTGGTCGGATCAATGCGAGTCGGACCCATAGGACAACAAGTCCACCGCTCCAATGCGAGGTGCAAAGACTTCTCGTGACGCTGCCAGTCGTATTTCGAAAGAAACGTGTCCGTGCAGAAAGTGCACTGGAAAATACGTTCTTTGCTTTCATTGCTAGCCTTAGTTTTGGACAGTGTGGGATTAGCCGAAGGAGGTCCCATATTTGTGACCGAGCTATTACGTTGATTTAGTGAAGGGTTCCGCCGCCGTCGTCGCCGATCCTGTGAGGAGGCGAAAGAGTGCTTTGATCTGTGTGAGCGGGATGAAGCTAGAGACAGTGACGTCGAATTTGAGGATTCCCTTGTTTCTAGAGATGACACCGAGGGTGGATGAAACATGATAGACAGGTTCGACGAGTCATCTTCACTGGACGCCTTGCGAGACGATGGCCGTGAGTTGTACAATGAGGCTACGGACTGGTTTCGAGAACCTAGCGTGGAAGGGAAGCTGTTGTTTGTGACGGCTCGAGCAATGGCAGTCATGGATGCAGGTTCGTGTTCAGGAGGTGAGCACTTCCATCTGTCAAGTGGAGCAAGATCTTCATATCCTTTGGTCGATATAGGCTGTGTAGGGATGTCCATGGCTCCAAGCATTGGTGACGCTGGGTCAGAAGCAGGTCTGACCTTTCCACGCCGTCGAGCATTTGCCAGCCAATTGTTGATCTGGCTACGCTTCAAGCCTGTCAACTGCTTCAACTCATCCCTTTCTCTTTCATTTGGGTATGGGTGGTCCGCATGCTCTGACAGCCATTTCTTGAGGATCTTCACAGCGTCTCTGTGGAATCGGGCACCTGATTTCCGACCCCGACTATCATTAGCACCGAAGGAGTTCAGTACCGCCTTCCGTTCTGTGATGGGTCCGTGACAGACCTGCTCATCTTCAGCGATCCCGGCGAAAGTTGCCATGTAGCCTTGAGGCATGTCAGGATGTGTAAAGCTGCATTCTCTGTAGAGTGAGATACATGCTGTGCATCCGGTGATTAGCATGCCTCGAGACGCAAGGTAGCAGTCCATGCCCATTCTTGCGCATAGTTGGCAAGGGGTCTTGGCTTTGAACATTGGATATTCGGCCGTCTGATCATATGCCCATCGGATCGCTTCAACCTTTCGGTCATTGATCAGATTAAGAGTGACAGTCTCTGGCTCTCCTAGCCTGTCGAGCGGCAGAGTTGCTGACTTGTCGAGAAACAGGGAGTCAAATTGCTCGTTAGCTTCAAGCTGATTGATTTCTCCATTGATCGAGGAAATGTCTTCGCTCAGATCAAAGGGCGGAATGGCCGCCTGATCGAAATCGAAGTAATTGTCCATGGCTGCTGGTCGTGCCTGAACCGGCGATGTCCGCGACACGAGGTGTTAACGACGAAGGGCGTCAAGTGGTTTTGACAAGTGTGACCAATAAATCATGAAGGAAAGTTCAACCCTTCCAGAAGGAAGTCATCTCGGGTATACCGAAGCCTCAGGCCTACACTTTCCACGAGGCCATCATACCAGAATTGATGACTCCAAGGTCACAGTCGGCACGCCCTCTCGTGAACAGCGTTATGCCTTTTCGGGAAAGGTCTCGGTCATTACTCAGCGTTGGCGTCCAACCGATTGGAGCAAAAAGCGTCGGGATTGACTCGCAAGAGCATTCAAACAGGATCCGATTGTGGAAACTCAAAGAGCGGGCTTAGCGAACCAATAAAGAGGAAGAAGCAAAAGCAACAAAATGTCGTCAGCTCCATCAGCGATTTTGAGTCTCAAGCGAAGAGGAGCGTTTGGTGGACTTGTGCCAAGTACAACGGGCATAGGTTCGCTTCTAAGCGCGGAGATAGCCTGGTTTGACTCTGCCCATTTAGTCACGTCCGTAGAAGTGTGTGCTGAACTGTAGAGGCTGCAACCGCCAGAATGTATGATAAGGCACGTTTGTCGTATGCCTTACATCATTCGAGTACTAGTCGTCTCGGTTTAGCTGAATGTCCTTGTGCATCCGAATGTTCTCATGCTGCTCTTGCAACGATGCCATTGCCGAGGACATAATCCATCTATATAACACGCTCGCAGGTCAGGCACGATGGCTCGAGGTCCAAGGTCACAGATTATGTCTCAAGGGACTCGAGAAGGCTGTCGAGCTCACGATACGTTCTCTGTACACGACTTGCAGATGCCACATTCACTTGCAAGAGGGTGCAAACACACGCTCCAGCTGGCAAACGCGATCATGACGTGCGGCATTGCTATTGCTTCAATTGTCGACTTTGGTGCTTGCCACGGTAGGTCATGGTGCGAGCGATTCTTGCACGGGGTGCCTGGTGCGAGGGTCGCCAACCTACTCCTAGCAAGTGAGGGCCTGGTCCCCGAAGACGAACGCTGCTGTCACGTCGAGCGGTGCGGACAATGTTCGCCGACCGAAGCAGCGAGTTCCTCGCAATGACACGCACAGGTCTCGTGAGACTTAAGAGCAGGCAGGCAGATAAGGCGCAAAGGGCAAGATAGCATGATCATCTTCTTGATGACGCAACGTGAGAGTCAAACGAATGTTATAGAGGGCGGACGTGAGTTTGAGTCACGGTCCGCTATTCTGACTGGCAACAAGCATGAGCGGATGGCAGGAGCAGCTAACTTCCAGAGGTAAATAATTGCGTTTGGCAGGAGCTTCAAACTACGAAGAACAGACTAGTGAGGGTGAACCAACGCCAATTTTTTTGTTCAACTTACCTGAGGACCTCTACCATTGCTTTGGCGGATCAATGTCCTTTATTTCACTCCAACAATCTACGTGTATTTTTGCCTGACCAATTTTGTCCACGACGCCATGCTATCCGACTTGCTCAAATGCTAAATGAGGGTTGCAGTCTCCGTTTTGTGCAACAACGGATGCACAGCCTAGGGGACATTGCCCTTACAATGTGCCATAACCTCTACTGTTTTTGCTCTCCACACTCTTTGCTGATGAACTTTCGCTCGTGTCCTTGCTGACACCGTGCCTTCGTGGTTGCTGCTCTTCTTGGGTCAGACTCCCTTTCCTGGAGTTTACCTCGGAGCTTGCCGGTGGTGTGACAAGCCCAACAGTAGTTGTCACTGTTTTGCTGGCCTCGTCTTCTGCGTGGTCGTGATCGACATCGTCTACCTGCCCAGGCCCCTTATCTCCGTTGCTCGTCTCGCTGATCTCGCCCTTCTCTGCATCTACTTTGGTCTCAGAGTCGTCCAAACCCATGAGATCTTGCTCTTGACCATGTGCAGACTCTTCAATACCTTTCGCGACCTCTGCTGTCTGTCCCTTTGTCTTTCCACCAGAGAGCTTTAGTTGTGCCTCCCACAACTCCTTATACGCACCATTCCCGTGATCCAGTAGCTCTTGATGATTGCCCGCTTCCACGATCTCTCCATTTTTCACCACAAGTATCTTGTCCGCACCCATGATAGTGCTCAATCGATGTGCAATTACAAAGGTAGTTCTGCCCTCGGACAATTTCTCCAGAGACGCTTGGATCTTTGACTCTGTCACTGAGTCCACTGCACTTGTGGCCTCATCCAAGAGAAGAATCCCCGGCTTCTTGAGGATAGCACGTGCAATAGCAAGTCGCTGCTTCTCTCCTCCCGAGAGCTTCTGCGCCAGTTCGCCGACCTTTTGTAGGTATTTCTTGGGAAACTTCTCTACTTTGTCGTGGAACTGTGCGGCTTTGCAAGCCTCGATCACTTCTGCCTTTGTAGCGTTGAGGTCACCATATCGTATATTTTTCAATATGCTGGTATTGAAGAGAATCGTATCCTGCGGCACGAGTCCAAGGACATGTCGGTAAGACTGCAGGTTCACATCAGAGATATCCTGGCCATCCACAAGGACGCGACCAGAGCTAGGATCGAAGAAGCGGTAGAGGAGATTGAAGATCGTGGACTTGCCACCACCAGTCTCGCCCACCAAGGCCACCATATCACCAGGTTTAGCCTCGAAGCTGACATTCTTCGTTACGGGACGGATGCCGTCGTAGCTGAAGTCGCAATTCTCGAATTTGACGTGCCCTCCTTTGAAGACAAACTTTGGCGCATTAGGCTTTGTGGTGACTCTCGGTTTCTTTTCCAGCAATAGCATCAACTTCTCTGCGTCAACAAGCTCTTCAGCAATGTCAGATGCAAAACCGGCAATGCGCGTAACAGGCGATATAATTCGGCCCCAGTATGTGATCATGAAAACAAACTGACCGATATCGAGCCGCCCAGCTGCAATTTCCATCGCTGATATGATGCACACAAAGGTGAATCCCGCCGTGACGACGACTTCTTGGATCGCGGCAAGGTAGTTGCGAAAGCTTTGCTGTTTGATCGAGACCGTCGTGAAGGCTTCCGTCTTCTCCTCGTGCCTCTTCTTCTCGTGCACGAGATTGTTGAACTCAGATACTGTACGCCAGTGCATGAATGATTCGTTCATATGAGAGTACCAGTTGCGCCAGAGGTCTACATAGTATCGTCGCATCTTCGTTTTCTTTGTCATGGTGATGCGGTTGCTCCAAGATAATAGAATCATGGTAGTCGCTACAACGAAACAGAGGTAGGCACCAAAGATCTTGCCGACGACGAACAAGGCGATGACAAGATCTGCAACCACCGGAATGTGGTCAAAGCAGACTTCCTGTAGAAGGTCGACGACCGAACGACCACGGTCCATAATCTGCCACGTTGAAGGGGTGTTTTTGGATATGTGGTACCGAGCATCCAGGTCCATGACGTGGTTGAAGCAAAGGGTAAGCAGAGTATTGTGCAACTCGGTGTTGAGCCGATAGGAAGCCATGTTGCGGATGAGTTGTGTGCCAGAGTTCGAAGAAGCGAATCGTAAAAAAACGTATGCAAGAATCTTCCAGATCTTGAATTCTCGCTGTGTCAAGTCATCAATGACACCGCGCAGCATCAACGGTTGCCCAACGGTGATGGCGCTCGCAATGACCGTATTGATAACCATGATGGTAAGATAAAAGTATTGCCTCGAGGTACGAGGTCGTACGTAAGGAATGAAAATGGCGAAAGAGGCGATATACTGGTACCACGGACGATCTCTTAAAGCCTTTCTCTGTTTTGTTTCCTCCTTCTTCGCATCGTTGTCGTCGTCCTCATCCTTACTTTCAGGTTGGTCTTCGTCGGAAGCATAACTCTTCACCGATTTGTCATCGTCATCGTCAAAATCGTCCTTCTGGGGATCTGCATGGCCGTTCGTCTGAGAGTCGGGCGCGACCAGTGGTTCAGTCTCTTCTGGAGACCCCGCAGCTGCAGCTCCAATGCTGGTTTTCTTTTGACGAAGTAATGCGGTCGACACGACAAGTCCTAGCAAGATCAACATTCGTATCCATTGCACAAGTATATTGGCTGTTGGCCTAGGATCTGTTGCGGTGGAAATGGCAGTCGAAATCGCATAGGTCACCAGACTCAGCATCCATGGTATCAGTTGCTCGTAACCAGCTGCGTTTTCTGCATCAGTCAAGCCAAGAAAGAAGACAAGCCATATTAGAGAGCCGAAGAGCACCGCGCTCGCACCGGGATCAGCTCTCGTTGACAGCCTATCTTTCCTTGACTTTGCGAGCAGTATAGCATGTGAGAGGCTCAGAGCAAAGAGAGCCAGATTGCCAAACAGGTGCGCAAAAAACAGACCTGATCGTTGGACGTTCTTGCGTTCGCGCTTATGCTTCTTGCCCATGTACATCCGTCTCTCCGACCTTCCTGACTTGCTGTCATCCCGTAGAGAGGCCCACAAAGAAGCTGCTAGATAAAAAAGAAACCCTGCTCCAGCTGATATACTGTCGAGCAGCAAATGTGCAGCCACCATTACAGTAGAGGTCTGTCGTAAGATCGATGTCACTAGCTTTGTAAGGACAGTCGCGGCTATGCTCAATTTGATCTCAAAAGGTAGCCCACCGATGAGATCGTCAACGATGTTATTCTGCAAGATCTTGCTTCGTACACAACGTTCTCAACCGGTATGTTTGCTCAAGATATTGGTAGTATTTCAATGCGTTTGGCTGAAGGAAACGGTGAAACACTGAGCGCGAGCTTTGCCTACGTCAATTGTGTGGCAAGAACACTCGTGCGATTAGCCCACCGCAGCTTTTCAAAGGTCTGGCGCACAGAGGTGAGGATAGAAAGCAAGAGCGAAGATTTGGTATGACAGAGACAAAATGCGTGAGGGAGCATTGGTGGCATCAAACTTGAATCAGAGGTTCATCCTCTAACCCCGTAGGACCAGTGCCTGAGGCAAAATTGCATGCATGATGCCAAGGCAAGAACGAAGCGGCATCCAAAGGACGTGGGCAAGTTTGGCTGACAATAATGGACTGGCACCAGGCTAGATGCATGCTAGTCCACAAAACGACTGGGTCGTATCGGAGGGAAGCGAACTAAGTTCGTCGGTCGCTCGACAATTGTGCAGCAGTGAGTCAAGGTTTTCGCTTGCTTATTTCGCCTCGCAGGCACCCGTAAAGATGACAAAGAGCTAGACGCAAAAGGTAGCAAAATATAGTCATACGCCACTCGGGGCAGTGCGACCGGACGACACCGGCATCAGCAACACGACCAATCATGTGAAGTCGTGGCCACAGCCCGGCTATCGCACGTGGACACGCGTGGCACCGGCACCCATGCCCTTCGATGTTTTCCCTCAAGACATGACTACATAGAATCTCGAAAGTTCTGCTGTACTTCTGCTTGCATGAGTCGAGGGCCGTCCCTCGACATAGCAACGAGTGCAAGGTTTGCCCAGGAACAAAACTGTTGGCCTGGCATGAAGATAAAACCACACTAGGGGCTCAGTTTACCGCCTGCCGAGATCCACGTCCTTCACCAGCACCATCTGTTCACTACCCATCACGTGATCGGTGGCACCAAAGAAAGGTGCAACGGCAGTGTCGATCACCCCCTCGAAAAGACCACCGACCACTTTGTCCTGCAATCCTACGCCAGTCTGTTTGAAGTCGGGATAGGCATTCATCTCCAGCAACCACACGTTCTTCTCAGCGTCGACTAGGAAGTCCACGCCGAAGACCTCGAATGCATTAGGTATGGCCTGGAAATGGACCATTTGTTCTCTTGCTGCTGCCTCGAAGACCTCGCCTGTCACCTTACAGATCTGGGAAAAGACGTTTTCCCGCCACCCTTCGCTTTGCGTCGGCTCGCCAAGCGACCAGAACCGGTGAACAGACGAGTCCTTGGTGGCATCCTCCTGAAAGCATGTGTTCGTGAGATGTTGGCTCAAATCGATTTCCGTCCCTTTGGCCCGTTGGTGAGGCGCTTCGTAGGGCTTTGCAGCAAACAACGCTAGCATCTCTTTGTACACAAAGACCTTCAAGGCGCCCACAGCGAGTACATAGCTGCGGATGTGAAATTTTCGGTGGTCGTAGTAAGGCAATAACAAGGGCGAGTCTATGTAGGGCTGTACGATGAAATGTCGAAGTTGGGAGGTCATCACCGTGTCGTGAGTGTCACCGCCTCGTATGAGCTCAGCCGATGGATCCTCTGTCCCATCTGCCGAATTCCCGTCCTCATCACCATCACTTGGCAGGTCCCAATCCTCAAAGATCGCCTGAAGCTCGTCGATGCTGGAGAATAGTCTGATGCCATTGCCGCCATCGCTCATGCCTGGCTTCAGTATCCACCACTCCTTGGCCTCTATATCCTCTTGGTTTCGTGTCATGCTTTCGTGTAAATCCCAGGCGTCAACAAGTGCATCATCAAGAAATTCGGCATAGTCCAGCTCGAAATGCACGCTCGCCTTGAAGTGGTCTTTCAGGTTACTTTCTGGATGTTTGGTCAACCATGCAGCGATGGTATTGGATAAGTAATGCTTGCGAATAAGAGCTTTCCGAATAACGTAAGCGCATATTTGCGATGTTCTGCTGTATTGCATAGCATGCTCAAAGTCGAGTGCTTCGTACGCCTTGAACTGCACGCAGGGTCGGTCGGGATGATGAAGAGCAACGTCTTTCTCAACCACATCAAAATGAATTGCTCGTGCCTGGGTCAAGGCGTTTACTATTAATGGCTGTACGTAGGGTTCAGGATATTCCACGATCGCAAGTGCTCTATTTTTCCCGAGTTCTGGGTGTCTTTCTGCACTATTATTTCTGAAGACTTTAGTACAACCTCAAGCATCAGACCACGGAAATCAGCTCACTCACTCACAGCTTTATTTCGCCCGTGTAGTGCGGCAAGTGCCAAAAGTTCGCTCGTAAGGGCGTTACAGTAACATGACCCTGTAGAACATGCCATCCATCACCTTTTCCTGCGGCTACAGACGCATCTCTGACATCGGTGAAATTTGGAGACCACTTGAATGTGACATGATCGCGATAGCTTGGGGGAACGCCAGTTGTATTCGCCTGGTCCCTATCGCGAATCTTGAGTTCCTCGGTGTCAGGATCAGCGTCGCTAGCTCCCTCCTTCAACACGGTGAATGAGCTGCCACTAGTCCACTTGTTCTGTATCATGTCTGTATATGTGATCAGCTGTTCCTCAACGCCCGCCCTTAGCGGCACATTAACACTGTAGACGTGTACATCCTCTGGCCATTCCTGCACGAATTTTTCGACTAGCTTTGTGCTCACCCTCGATGCAGCCGCGATGACCTCCGGGTCGTGGTCGCGGGAGTCGAAAGCGTATGAGATGGCGATGCTCTTCTTTCCCATTGTAGCACCCTCCATAGCTGCACCAAGCGTGCCACTAGATAGTGCAAATACGGCGGTAGTATTGCGCCCATAGTTTGGACCACTAACGATTACGTCGACCGGACCACGGTCATTGAAGAGATGCCAAAGACCGACCTGAGCGCAGCTCGCAGGCGTGCCATCAAGCAAGATCCACTCCTCCCCGCCATCCTCGAACGGGCGGTCTTGCGTAATGCCATCATCCTTGTGTAGTGTGCCCGGACGGAAATAGCTTGGTGTCAAGGTTTGACCTACCATATGTGCTTTCCCAATCCATGATCGCTGGGTATTGGGAAGGACTACTGAAACAGTATGACCTGCTTTTTGCAGGGTGTCGACCAATGAATGGATATATGGTGAAGACTGGTTCGATGGTGGACCATCATCGTTAGTGAGCAGAATGTGCATCCTCAAATCCTGGTCGAACTCCTGAATGTATGTATACTGGACTGTAGGAAAGACACGAGGATGATATCAACTAAATACGTAAAAAAAAGTTCGGAGAGTGCGTCATTCAGCACGGCTTGAATTCGACCGACAACCGAGGTGACTGGCTCTGCTGCAACACCGACATCCCAAACAAACTCTGTGCACAAAGGAAGATGAGCGAGAGAAGACACAATCTGAAACACTCCAGATCGCAGTCGCCTCACTCTCGCGATCATGACAGGTCAGGGAGACAACGCTCACGCGATCGCCCACGTCATCGCCATGAAGGCCGCGGGCCAGCTCGACCACTGCCTCTCGGTGCGCGAGAGTTGACGAAGCATGATCTTCCTCGCTTTCGTCCAATGTTCGCCCTATACCTTGACATCCAGAAGAGCCTTGAAATCGAAGAAATTACGGAAGACGAGGTAAGGGGTCGCTGGAAGAGCTTTGTTAACAAGTGGTAAGCTACACCATCTCTCTCAGGGTTCGATAGGTGGATGACACTGGAGACTAACATGGTAGGAATCGTGGAGAACTACCCGAAGGATGGTATGATCCAAGCACTCTACAAAAGGCCACCCAAGCACACGAAGCAGATCATGTCGACACGAATGCTGCACAAAAGGACAAGCCATTCCCCAGACCGACTACGAGCGGCGACGATGAGGACGATGATGACTTCGGCCCAGCTCTCCCACAGACTGAGCGTGACTTTGCCGTTAGGCGAGATCCTCTGAGCTCGACATCAGGGCCTACCATACCCTCTCTCCAAGATCTGCAAAGCCGGAACGAGGACGCCCGCTTGGCAACAGAGATAGCACGGGAGCGACGTCTTGAAGACATGCAGAACGAGCGAAAAGCTGAACGGAAGGTACAGAAGGAGAGGCTCGACGAAATGGTCCCTCGAGCTGAGGCTGGCACAAGAGAGAGACAGCTCGAGAAGCAGAGGGAGGTAGCAGCCTCCAATCGTGCGTTCGCTACAAGCAAAGATGACGGTGGCGATGTCGAGGTCCGTGAGAGCGACCTGATGGGTGAAGATAACTTATCAGAGTTGAAGAGAATGAAAAAGGAACAAGATCGAAGGAAGACAGAAAGAGAGATCAAGAGGGATGAAATCATGCGAGCAAGGGCCGCGGAACGTGAGGAGCGAAGCCACAGGTTGCGAGAGAAGGAGGACAAGACCATGAGCATGTTGAAGGGGCTTGCAAGGGCTAGATTCGGAGACGGTAACGAGAGGTCTGCTACGTTGCGGGAGGATGACTGATTGTGATCCCAAAATCGATAGGAGAAGAAAAGAGAAATTGGCCGTCTACGAAGCCTGCAAAGCCGCCACTGCATCCGTCCCGTCGGCTGATGTCCCGTTCGTCTGCTTTTCCTTCTCTTGCTTGTTCTGTGCAGCTAGCTGCCACGCCGGTATTGAGACCTTGCCCGACCCATAGCCGAGGTTGGTGCTTGCTGGTTTAACAGCAGGGGGAGGAGCAGTGGTACCCGGCGCTGGTGACGCCGAACTTGATGGCACGGCGAATGAAGGCACTGTGCTAGCGCCATTGACACCTGTCAAATTGCTAGAACTTCCAGGGGCTGGCATCTCATTTGTCGGGGTGCCGACGTTGCTGGACCTGTTATTCGAGCCGGAATATGGCATTTGAGCCGAGTCTGGCTTGGGGACGCGCGGTATGTTGAAGCTCGAAGCGCCTGATGTGCCTGCGCGATTCTGCATAAGCGACTTCAAGCTTGCCAGCTCCGTGCTCAGCTCCTTCAGCTGCTTCTCCGAACCTTCCTTGACGGTGTCGATGGCCCGTGGAAGTGAGTCCCGCATGTTCTTGATCTCTGACTCCATTCTCCTACTGTCGTCCTCTCGCCGCTGGTTTGCAGTCTTCAGATCTGTTACTATTGTTTCGATCTCCGCGATGGCATTATCTAGTCTCTTCGTCCTCTCTTGTTCGGCCTCTTTCAGCTTAGTGGTGTCTTCTGACAAGGTGTCGAGCAGGGCAAAAGCCTTGTTGAACTGCTCGTCAATGGCAGCCTTGTCTTGTTCTAGTTGGGGCGGCGTTGGTGGCGCTATTAATGGTTTGATGTATCTGTTGGCAAGCACGTAGAGGCCATAAGACGCCCCGCCTACTACCGTTGCCATAATGAAATAGTCCCGCCAGTCGCGTCTTGGAGGTTCCGGAGGAGGCTGCTGCGGCCATTGGCCGTACGGAGGAGGGTATCCATATCCGGGCGGAGGACTCTGGTATTGCTGGGGAGGATAATATGGCTGATTTGGGGATGTTGATGCTGGAGACGCTGCGCCGGACGCTTGTGCGAGTGCAAGATCGACTTCCTCTTGTGTTAGATTCTTCGATTGCAAGAACTCTATCCTCTTCTCGACCGGTGAAGATGCGACTGATGGATCTTGCAGGAAATTCACAGCCGACGAAACCAGGTCCTGGCGGGGAGCCATATCGACGCTCAACTCAGTGGACGACGCTGCGAAAGGATGGGATCGTGATGATGATGGATTATGCAGCACTCTCTGGACTGCAACGAAACGAGCTCCCAGCCTCCAACCCGATAGACATCTCTTAAGAGCAAGCCGAGGCCGAGGCTCGTGATCCGCGCCACTTGCGACTAATCAGGCCTAGAGTATGGGAGATCCCGGTGCTAACTAAATTTGGCCGTCCAAACAACTCAAGCAGCAACGATTGTTGACATGTGCATCATCGCTCCTACCCTCACCCACCCTGCATCCTTGTACATAGGACACCAACATACTGGCGCGAGAGCACCTACCGCCCTGCTGAGCGACAACATCGACATCATCTCTTGCCTCACGTCGCGACCATGTCGCAACCGACAGGGCTGTTCAGCGTGCGGCGTCCGCGCGAGACACTGGGTCCTATTCAGAACTACTCTGGCATTCCGCAGCCAGCGTCCGCCATGAAGCGCACTTCTTCCACTCAAGACATGCGCGTGCCTTACACGGGCCAGCATGTGCGTGCTACCTCTATCAACAACTTGCAGCGACCGGCGCAGCCTAATTTTCATCGATCATCCTCCGGTGGCAACCTGGCCGACATGGGTCAGTCTACTGTGCGCAGGTCGACCATGAATCCTTTTGTGGGAAGCGCTTCAGTCTCGGCTCATAGGCAGAGTCTTGCGCCGAATCAGCTTTTCGGATCTCAAACACCTGCTTCAGCCAGTCTGCAAAGAAGAAGTAGCATCTACTCGAGACCGTCTGCAGCCGGTCCCTTAGGCTCGCACACCTTTTTTTCTCAGCAAGCACCAGTAAAGAGGGCGGATCCACGCGAACCCATGGGCAAAGCTATGCGCGAAAGGATGTCGCAAGAGCTTCACGACTACCTTGCACAGAACGGCTTCGAGCTGGACATGAAGCACAGTCTCAGACCTACCTCAACCACCTCGCCCACTCAGAATGACTTCAACTACATGTTCCAGTGGCTGTATAAAAGGATAGATCCCAGCTACAAATTCCAGAAAAACATCGACGTCGAACTGCCCCAGCTCATGAAGCAATTGAGGTATCCCTATGGTACCGACATCTCAAAGTCACATATCTACCCCATCACTCCTCAGCACTGGCCGAAATTCCTGCGAATGTTCCACTGGATCATGCAACTAGCCCAAATGCTCGACAACTTTACGCGTGGAGCGTACAACGATGCATGTGCTGAGGCTGGAATTGATCTTTCGGGAGACCGCATTGTCTTCAACTTCTTGTTTTCCGCCTACCAGACATGGCTGCAGGTCGGTCCAGATGAGGACGATGATGCAGCAGACGCAGCCCTTGTGCCCTACAAGCAGCTCATGAATGAAGAATTTGCTACCATCAATGCTAGATACGAAGGCGAGCTCAAGATGCTAGAGGAGGAGAACGAGAAGCTTAAGACACAAATAGAAGAGATCGAACGAGGGCAGCCAGATGTCGCAAAGCTCGACAAGCACTTCAAGATCCTTGAGGATGACAAGAAGAAATTCGAGGACTATAATGCCAATGTACAAGCGAAGATCGAGAAGTACCAGTCACGCATGAAGATCCTAGAAGGAGAGATCTCGAAGACAGAAGACGACCTCCAACAAGTTGAGTCAGAGCACCACTCGCTACAGCAAGCTGTGGATCGACAAGGTCTGAACATTCAAGATATAGATAGGATGAATACCGAACGCGACCGCCTAACCAGGGCCTACAACGATGCGACCACTACCCAGGAAGAAACTAGCAAGATCGTGTTGGAGAAAGAGATTGAGGCATCCCGTAGACTGGAAGATCTGGAAACAGCCGCAAAACGCTACAACACGCTGGGCTATCAAACATCTCTGATACCTAGCACTGCTAGCAATGCCAAGGGACAGGATTTCGAACTTATCCTCCAACTCACCGATACTAGCAACAACTTCTCTTCCTCCTCGAACAAACGCTCGCGGCGCTCACCTGATAACGAGCAATCCGATCGCCTCCTCGCAGCCCCTTTAACAGGCTATCAACCTCAAACCCTTCTTCCGCCGCACATGACCGATCTACGTGGTACAACTCGTACTACACTGCTCACGCTTCGCAAATCGGTTACGGAGCGTCGTCGGCTTGCGACTGAACAAGCTTCGTCCGACCGCGACCTCATAGACTCTGTCTCTGAAATCCTACACGAGAAGAATGCTGAGATTGACAATTTGAACTACAAGCTAAGTACGACCAAAGAGTCGTACAACCAGCTCAAAGATGAGCACAACACAAGTTTCACGCAGATGACGACGAAACGGGAGAAGACCGAGAAAGAGCTCTCCAAGATGCGTGACGGCCTGGAAAAAGGCGTTGTGGAGCTTGAGCAGCGCGAGATGGAAGTGCAGCTTGCTTGGGAAGGCATGAAGCAAGAAGCTGATCGGGTACGCGAGGAAGTGCACGGTGGTGTAGAAAGGATACTTGAGGATGTAGTGCGGTTCAAGTTACACATCAAAGAAGGCCTGGAAGTCTTCGAAGGATGGGTAGGCGAAGAAGTTGAAGGAGAGCTCATGGAGGATGGAGCAGGCTATGACGATGACGGTGAGGTGTATGAATGATCTGAAGACCGCTGCCTGGCTCCTTAGGGTGACTGTGGCTCACGAAGTAATGATGCGAGGTGTTTTGGACATTCAATGTGAGCTAGGAAATTTGCTTTTCGAGATACCACTACTTGGCCTATGAATTGATCTTCTCATCCTTCCAAGGAGGTGTGCCGAACTTGACGGTAATTGACCGGTCTGTAATCATTTGGCTAGTTAGTTGCACGACGCACGTGCCACGTGCTGGCGTTTCTGCTTTTGCACGAACACGCTCCAGCGACTTTCATGGTCAAGGCTTCCTTTATGGGCACTTGTTCTTCGTCGTCCTTGTATTCTCCTCCAAGACCGCACGACCGTTTCGGGTGAACGACTCGATACGCGGTTCGCGGCCATCATGTCTTCATACCAGCAATATCAAGACGACGAAGAGGGTCGACTGCCCGCTGGCTTCAAGCGCGTAGGCTACGACGCCGACACAGAGATCTACACTTACGAATCTCCCGAGGGCGAGTTGTACCGCGGCGCGCCAGGGAATCGTTATGGTAGACTCGTTTCGATCTCAACACCAATTGGTTACGACGCCGAGGAGCCTGTGCACGACAACACGACATCTTATCGATACTTCCTGCCATTTCTCCTTTTGGTCGTTGTCTTCCTACTGATAGTCATAGCGCCACCGTGGAAGCAGAACTTTGCATTTAGTAAATCAATCGAATGTGAGAAAGGAAGCATCAAGCACAACATCCGAAGCGGTGAAACTTGCTATGCGCTTTCACAGAAGTATGCGACGACGGTGGAGGAGCTGGCGAAACTCAATCCGAAGCTAAGCTGCGACGATTTACAAATTGGTCAGAGCATCTGCGCGCCTGCAGCGAATGTATCTTGAGACGACCGCGCCGCGTTAAGCAGGAGTCCGGACTATTCACTTCACAATTCTATAAACAATCAACGCCGAAGCCTTTGCTCCTGTTGCCCTTTTTACCCCAGCTATTGAGTCGGCGCGATGTTATCGCGGTTCGTCGAGCCCATGGTCGTAGCCATGGCTTCGTCGGAAAACTCAGGCTGGTCCCGGAAATAGAAGTTGTTGACGCTGATCTCGACTGCTTTGCCAAACACGCTTCCAGTTTTGACGACGTATCCTTTGGAATCGGTTATTGTTTCACCATCAATCAACTTCAGGACAGTGTCGACGACTGCAGGTACTGGTGTCATGTACTGTTGAGGAAAAGTCTTCCATGCTGCTTCTTCGAGAAGGCCTGTTGCCACTGCACCTGGGCAGATGCAATTCACACGGATATCATTGTCCATGTACTTTCCGGCGATCGATCTCATGAAGCCGACAACACCATCTGGCGACTCGTCAGCAACGCTCAACAGCTCCGTTCGATACGTACGCTTTGTGCCACCGTACATGGCCGAGCCGGGGGTACCATACAGACCTCCACAGCTTGCCGTCAATACTAGTACCCGGTCACTGCTTGGAGATTGTCGGAAGTAATGCAGTGCGAGATAGCTTGTCGTGTACACAGCTTTGAGATTTATCTCCACAACGCGCATATCCAGCTCTGGTGGGGGCTTGTCGGCTGGATGCTGTTCATAGAAGTTGAAGCGCTCCACAATGCCAGCATTCCCAAAGACGAAGTCGAGGCGTCCTTCTGCTCTGAAGATGTCGTCGAACGTCCGTGAAAGTTCTGAATAGATGGTTGCATTGACTTTGTGAAAAGTTGCGGCGGCTCCCAAGCCTTTGGCGGCCTTCAGCCCAGATACACCATTGAGGTCCAGCAGATGAACCCTCCAGTTGCCTCTCTTCAACAGTGCTGTGGCTACATTGAGGCCAAAGCCGGACGCTGTTGAACGGTCAGCGTACGTTTCGTGGTCCAAGACATATCGGGGACCTACCGCCACCAGTTATGATGGCCACCCTTGTGGATTCAGCCGGCATGGAACCCATGGTCGCGATTACTCTGAACCACTACTGGAAGAGATGCCAATGTCTTCTACAATATACTCAACTGCAAGACTTGAGTGTGAGGAACAAGCACTCGGCATTTGTATGCAAAACCAATCATTCTTCAAACAATACGGACAATTATCCAACCGTGAACAGTCATCCAGCCGCGCATTGTTACGCAATACCATAGCCGACGTGCCCCTGTGCGGGACTCAATGCACATACGAAACAAGGTTTGGGACACTTTGCGGGGAACGACACGAGTCATGTATCAAGCATCAAACAGCTCCGTCTGAAGCAGCGTTGTACGAGTCAACCATGACAACATTCGCGAAGCACGAGAGTAAAAATGCACGAGACTGGTATTGCACGAAGGCGACTGCACGCGAGAGAAAGTGCACGACTGTGCGAAAGTGTCTATTACAAGCTACTTGTCCGCCATAAAGTCTTTCAGCAGCTTGAACTTTGCAATCTTTCCGACGCTCGACATTAATTGCGCGCTGCTTTCAAGCTCGTTTTCAGTCCGGTTCCAAATCTGTGGATGACATAGGTCAGTTACACATCGCAGCTTAAGCGACACCATGAAGGCGTAGGAGAACCTACGAGTGCAAGGTTGGTGGGAGGAGTCCCAAGCTCGCTCTCTTCTGGAGCCTTACGGTTCTGCCTGGAGAAGTAGCAGTTATACGAAGCCGTAGACGCGAGGTCTTTGGGTACACCATGCTGCAAACCCGCTGTCAGAGTCATCAATACGGAGGGCTCGATCACCTACTTCTCCCTCGAATTCTACCGTGAGCAGGAACGGGCCTGCTGAGTCATATCAGCATCTAATCAGCCAGGCCAACAGAAACCGTACCGTCGAATGGCCGGGCATTAGACTTTAGCGTATAGTATCTCGTGTCAAAATCTGCGACGTCGAAAATGTCATGGCTTGGGCCCGGCAGCATATCACTTTGGACAGGAATGGAACGAAACTGTGCAGACTGCAGAAAGCCCTTGGACTTGATCGGATACAAAGCCAAGTATGGTCTTTCGATACTGCTCGGATCTTCTGCTGTCGTGTAGTAGCGGAACGCCTCTTGAATGCCTGTGGTTTTGAAGATATCTGGAATGTGGACGTCGTTGTACCAGTTCGTGAAGAGCTCAGGAGACAATTTCGACGGCTCAACGATTTTGGAATTGACGTACAAAAGTTCTGGTTCATTCGACGGCATGTTGATGACTTTAACGCGGCGACTCTGACTAAGAATATACAGCACAATTATTGTGATGTCGAAGGTTCTGACAATTAACTGTGTCTCCTCTGCGATATCTGGCACATTGGCGCAATGCTGACAGCGAGGGGGAAAGGAGAGCGAGTCTTTACAATTTGCACGAGTCATGCAATGCCGATAGACCCAAAACTGGCCGAACGGCATAAAGAATGGCACGGGTCCAGACAGGACGATGGTATCCTTCACAGGTGGACAAAAGACTGCAAGTCCCTCCATCGAGAGAAGCGATTGGACCATCCTCTGTACCGCAAGTCAATCTCGTGGGGTCAGATCTCCGCAGGGTCACCTGCGGCTAACGTTCTCCGCGCATCCTGCGACGTGCATCCATGCCACGTGATCGAAGCATCCGAGCAACAGAGCAATATGAACACGGCCCATGGCCAGCACTCGTATTCGAGGAGGAGCACGACCCCGGACTGCTCTCGAATGACTAGCATTACGTTGATCTCTATACCTGCAGAAGTGCAGGCTACATGAGGCCCTCGCGCCATTGCTACTAGGTGAGTCAACATGCCAGGAAAGTCAGCTCTTGTCTTTGGCGCCAGCGGCGTAACAGGGTGGTCATTCGTCAACGAGATACTCAACGACTACCCTAACAAAGGGGTATGGGACAAAGTCCATGCTCTCACCAACAGGCCACTTTCGCAAGAGGCATCGGCATGGCCCAACGATCCAAAACTAAACATCGTATCTGGAATCGATCTGCTAAAAGGCAGCCAAGAAGATCTGGAACAGGAATTAAAAAGCAAGGTCGAAAGCGTCGATAAGGTAACGCACGTCTACTACCTCGCCTACAAAGCAGACCCAGATGTCCAAAAAGAGCTCGAGGACGCTGTCGCCATGTTCAAGCGGTCCACCACCGCAATGGACCACCTCTCACCAGTCCTAGAATTCGTCGTCCTGCAGACCGGAGCAAAGATGTACGGCTGCCATCTCCTAGAAAACCACCCGGCAGACTCCATGCCAGTCCCCCTCGCAGAGGACTACCCCCGCCTGAAACCGCCCTACCACGACCTACTCTTCTACCACCCCCAGCTCGACTGGCTGACCGCATACGCAAAGACCAAGCCCTGGAACTGGTGCGAAACACGACCAGACATCATCATCGGCTTCGTCCCAAACCAGAACTTCTACTCCCTCGGCACCGTCCTCGGCATCTTCCTCTCCCTATACCGCGAAGTGTCCGGCCCCGGCACCTCAGTCCCATTCCCCGGCACCCCAAAATCATGGATCGCAAAAAGCAACGACAGCTCCTCAGACATGATCGCGCGCCAAACTCTACACCTATCCCTCACCCTCCCCCCCTCCCGCAAAGGCGCCGCCTTCAACGTCGCCGACGCCCGAAACCCCGAGTCATGGAGCACCAAGTGGCCCCAACTGTGCAACTACTTCGACCTCATCGGCCAAGGACCCCCACCCCCTCAGTCAAACTCCAACCCCCTCGAAATCAGGAAATACATCTCCGACCACATGAGCACGTGGCGGCGCATGGAAGACCAACACGGTCTGCGGCCGGGCATCGCCGACTCAGACATGACATTCAAGGGGTTCGAGTACTTCCTATTGACGCAGTTCGACTTCGACCGCCAATACAACATGGACAAGATGTACACCACCACCGGGTTCGCGGAGGAGCGCAGCACCATGCAAGCATGGGGTGCCCTATTCGACAGAATGAGGGCCGCAAAGTTGATACCATAAATTTAAGTTGGTGATGATAATGTTGTTGTTCGACGTGACGTCCGGTGCAACATTGGCTACTGTACTAGTATACCACAAACAACTACATCTCGCTGCCCTCATCATTCCGTTCCGTTCCAGCTCTTAACCGATGGCATTCCTCACGAATCCATGCTTTCTACTTGAATGGAAAAGGTGCCGCATCTTCGGACTCTATCGCCGCTCTTGATGCAGCGCGTAGCCCGTCTTCTTAGTTCAGTTCATAGATAGCTTCCACTCACTCACGTATACTGAAACTTTGACCGCACCGCACGACTGAAATGACACGATATCCAAGAAAGGGGTTGAAGCGCTTCGCGTGTTTCAGCTATTTATTGATAGCAGGCGAGCGCCGTCGGCTCGGTCGTGCAGTGTGTTCCGGAGATCGTGTCCGATATTAAGTTACTAGATACTGAGGTCTGGCGACTACGTGCTGATAAACGATGATGAGGTTGGCAATGGCACCGCCCGAATCGAAGCGTGCGGCAGGGGTGATCTGCTGGAGCTACAAATTTACTCGCGGGTACATACGTCTTTGGCAAAGCTTTTGACATCGTGAGCGTCTCACGGTCCCAAACACAGTTAAGCGATCAACCAGCCAGCTTGAGGCTTCGCTCGCAGTACTTAGTTGAAGCAACCTCAGCAGCTCCATATTTCGTGCAAGCGGCATCTTGTGGTGTAGCTTTGGGACGGAAAACATAACGAGAGAACCCCAAGCCTGAAGGTAACCTCGTAATGGGGTTGGTATTGCTTAATCAAGTCTATAGTACAGCCAAAGGATTGCTCGCTAGAACACAAGGTGGGAACAAGCAGTCATTGACCAGCCGATAACAGCCCCAAGTTGCGCCTTACATGTATGCTCATTCTGATTACCCGCAAGCATTCCTATAACTAGTCGCTCTCTCCATCACCTCGTCGAGTTGTATAGGTCGTAGGTATGTCGTACTGCATGCGGTATGTTAAGCTCATTTGCTTGTCAGTCTCTTCATCAACGTTGCTCTTTCCGCAGCAGTTCTCTCAAGGGTCTGGCTTATCGTTCCTTCCATCCATGCCGTCTGAGCTAAGGACTTATTTGAGGTCCAGAGTCCGATTGGAGTTATTGACCTTTTACTGGTAGTCGGATGGAATCTTGCTAGCATTGATCGGCTCCTCGGGCGCACCCATACCCGGGTTGTTGAATCCCGAAGATGAGGCAAAGTCAGTCTGCGGAGGTTGCGGGAAGTCAGCCTCGTGGGCCTTTGGAGCTTGTGGGAAATCAGCCTCGGTGACACCGGCGTTGATAGGGCCATTGGAGCCGTTTGAGGCGCCGCTGGTGGTGCCATTTGTAGTGCCGCTCGAGGATGGCATTTGAGTCTGGATCTTTTGTCTGCTCTTTCCAATGTACTCAGATGCAACGTTGGCGTATTCACCGGTGTAAGCCTTGACAGTTTCGGCAGCTTTGCTAGTTTGCTGGGCTGTCAGATCACGGAATTGCTGCGTCTGTTGAATAGCAACATTGGAAACGTGTTCGTATTGCGAGTCGATCAACTCTTTGTTCTGTGTGTAGACGAGAGGTACGAGGAAGGTGACACAGGTAGCAAACAAGGCGAAGCCCCAGGCAGGCAGAAGCTTGACCAGGTAGTAGCTAGCGAAGGAGGCAGTGAATGCCTGCAGCTGTTAGCATGGGCTAGACACCAAGTTGGCGGTCGGACTCACCAAAGCAGTATTGGGGATGTTCTCGGCGAAAACTATTCGCTGAGCCTCAATGACGAAGAAGTTGATGAGCTGCTCGACGTCGTCAAGGGTGGCCTCGAGAGTCTCCTTGGGGATCTTGTAGTATCTTCTCGGGCGGACTGAACCAGCAACGCTCGATCCTATCGTGAACTTTGCGGCAGCCTCTGCGAGAGTGACAACTGTTGCTGTCAGCATCAATTCTGGGTTTTTGTTGATTCTTCTGCTTACCTCCGAGAACTGTCCATGTGCCCTTCAGTGCGAGCCGAACAATTGGAAGATATCGAGATGCGAAGATGAGAGCGATGAAAGAGGCGAATGTGACACCAGTCGCTCCTGCTAGAAGTCAGCACTGGCCAGTTTACTTAATTTGTGGTCACTTACTTGGGTTCTTCCAGCTGAGCAGGTTGAAGAAGAAGTTGTGGTAGTCTGTTCGTGGGTTAGAATTGAGTGGCAGGGCGGTGTGACGAGACATACGGGTCAAAGGAGTATCATTCGCAGCTTTGTGATCAGGCATTGTGCGAGAGCCAGCAAGATCGGAGAACTCGTTGCCAGTTGCTTGAGCCTGGTTCTTGACGCTCTGTGCAGCGGGGCTGCTCTTTTGTCAGTGTCTTCCCCTGCTATCTTCGTGTAGTTGTAGGACTCACCCATTGGCAAGGTCTTGGGCGAACTGGGAGTTTGCGGCTTGGTTGTAAGCGTTCGCTGCACCTAGGGGCTTGTTAATCGCGCGGCCCAATTGCTCCTCTCGTGTTTTACTGTGAGCCTGTCAGTATGCTGATTGATGGTTGAAGTGTGCTGGTACTTACCTCACTGTTCTTGGCTGTCTCTGCGAGGCCAGCGGCGTGCTCTTGAGCAGCTTGAGCATTGTCTGAAGCGCCAGTGTCGGACGAGGTGTTAGTGTTGAAATTGTTGGAGGAGGTGTTAGTGTTGAAAGGGTTGTTGCTGTTGCTGTTGCGGCCAGGGTCAACCCGTCTGCTCACGTCGTCGAGTGCGGACATTTTGGCTTTTGCGTGGGACTAATGTGGTATGTGGTAGTTTTACTCGTGGTGCGGCTTCTGAAAGATGCTACGCGTTCTCAAGTGGCTGACAGAATAAGTAGACGATTTCTGAATTAGAAAAAGAAGTTGCAAGGTGGACTCAAGAACAAGTTTGTTTGGGAAAGTAGGAACCTGGTCCTGTCGTGATCGTGCGCTTGTTGGATTCAACTGGCGGTGGCTCCTGTGACGCAAGTCTCCACAGCTGCACTTGCTGCCGCACCAACTTCAGAAATCCTCAATCCTCGTCCGTTTGAGCACACGACACCGACACTGTCACGGTCCGCCAACGACATGACTTCATCGTTCTTCTCCCACACACTGCACTGCAGTATCACCTGTGCTAGTATTATCGCTCTGACACTGTGTTCTTGATCCGATCCCTGTCAACCTAATCTTCCGAGCACGAGCACACCGCATAAGGACATGCTTTCCCACGTTGCCCCAGACAAATAAGCATCCAAAATCTAGCATGACATGTGAAACTCCGAGTAGCACGTCACGTGAGATGCTCGTGCGAGCAACTTGAAACGCAGACTAGATGGAAGGACTAGATATCAAAGCTTTTGGGTATTACGCTCGGTTGTAAGTAGAGTACTTGGTGTCTCCCAGAGGGCACTGGAGCCGAAATCTATTGAAGCTGGCTAATGTTTGTCTCCATCGTTTACTCGTCCTCGGGCCCCTCTTCACCGCCACTGTTCTCGGCCCCTTCGTCCATGGCATCTGCTGTAATTGGTGCACCATCAGTTCTTCTCCGGTGAGACACCGTCCGCCACCCTGCCGCCTTGCTCGTGTCCTTCACATACTCCGACATTGGAAAGTAGTGATCATTCTTCTTCATCGTCACCACCCACGGCACATTGTCGAAAGTCATAGCTCGAAGTCGGAAGTAGGTATTGTCGGCTATCTTGCTGACTTCTCTGACAAATGAGTCAAGGTCAGGAGTCTTGACGCTGTTGACATGCGTGATGAAGTTTGTGGGTGCAAGCCCGTATTGATATGCCGGCGAGCCTCTGCTACGGGCACTGACGTATATGTCCGAGTGAAGCTTGCTGATTTGTTGCCGGACTGCATGGTGCGGTCTCTGCAATACAGCGCCGCAGAATATCACCACGCGTGATGTTTCGAGGTCTTCTGTCGCGATCGTGGGGATACGTAGGCGCACCTCCTGGCCCTTTCGAACCACAAGCGCGTCGAGCCATTCCTTGTCGTACATAATATCGAAGTCAGAGACCTTGGTGATGAGCTTGTCATTGAGCGTGAGGATAATATCTGCTTCCTGCAATTGTTGACCATCGGCTTGACCCACATGCGGAGCGCAGTCAACTTTCCTGACAGTGAACAGCTGATGGCGAGAGGGGTTGTCTGTTGCAACCTTCTTGATCCATTCATCCGACACCCCCATAATACGGCACTGAGCCATCTGAATGACATACGCCTCCATGTTGAGGATACGAAGCTTGGGTATCTCGCCCGCCCGAATCTGCTTGATGATTGGATTGATCAAAGTAGTGCCCAAGCCGAGATGGTATTCCGTGTCTCGATGACTGCCCTGACTTCTCTCGCCCATGTAAGTAAGCCATAGGGCCTGGACGACACCATCATCGCCTATCAAGACACCGGAAGAACATTGTGTCGAAAGACCCGTATCGACCGTGATGGCATCGAGGTTGACTGCTCGATATCGAGGCGCTGCTGCATTTGCGGGAATGCCAACCGCCGTGATGTCTGTTATTACCGTCTTTGCAACCACGATTCGATGGTTCTGGTTGAAGCCAACAAATATGGTGTCTTGGCCCTGCTTGACAGGCACGTCTGAGAGTTTGGCTGCTTGCACCGGAGCATCGACAAGCGAAGGATCGTACTGCACAATAGTGTAATTGGTAAGCGGATGCAGGAAGATGACCTTTCCTTCGATTTGTAAAGAGTCTGCAATAGTTATGGTGATATCGCACAGATCATATGGCACGATCGCTCGCGATACCAGGACGAGACCCTTTTCTGCGTCGATGACCACACCAAACCCGGTCCTGCGAGCTTGAGGGTAACCATCAATCTTGACCGGCATATAGCACGAGACCTTGACGAAAGAGCGCACGATCTCGGCGGCCGCAGCTTGAGCCACGCCGTCCAGCTGGATAAAGTCGGCTGATCGCTTGACGGGTGGTAAAGCTGGGGATGGCTTGCCAATTGTCTTGAAGTCCCACAAACCCGTTTCGTCGTTCCGCGTGAGTAGCCGCATCTGCTTGTGCCAATGCCGATCAACATGGACAATGCTGGTCGCTCTTGTGTGCAAGTCCCTGATGTGGCGGTAGGATACCACGATACGAGATCTGTCTGGAATGTTCTTGGTGACTTCGATGAAGGTATCTAGGTCCGGGGTGGGCTTGTTATCAACATTATCAATCAACCAGCCGGATAGTGCGTTCTCCATTTTGAACGAGCCAGCCGCCTCGCAGACGTAGACCCCTTTACAGGCAATACCATATAACCGAGCTTGTTGATACGACAAATTGTGGAAGCTACCGCCCGCCAGAGTGACGAAACGATCAGGTGTTATGGCATGTAAGTCGCCTACGTCGAGGATAACCTCTTGATCTTGGCCTTCTCTTTGCACTAATAGTGTGACCTTGCCGCCAACACTAGAGTCCAGAGTGGCATCGAGCTTGATGAAGGATGTCAGCAGCTCTCCATTGACCTTGATCAAGATGTCGCCTTCTTGTATCTTCTCGTGAGCAGGGCCTTCTGGAAGCACCATCTCAGCTACCAACAAGCTGTTCTCTTGCGGATATGCATTGCGCATGGCAGTCTCCCAGTCATCCGTCAGGCCTAACCTGCGGCAGTCATCGTATGGCTTGAAGACCCATTGTGTTTGTATTGTGCCTCGAGTTATTGGCTGTTTCTGCTGCAGCAACTGCAAAGCTCGAGAAGGTCGGTCTAGTGGGAGGAAGAAGTCGGTGGCTGCGCCGTCCGTCCTGCCTCCAGCCTGCAGCGCTACAGCATTGCCGGCGAGATTGACCACAGGAGAGCCTGAGCTGCCTCCAGTCGCAGCAGCAGCAGCCTGTATGTAATTGGTGTTGAAGTCACTGTAGCCTTCACCATAGTCTGGTGCATTTCTGTCCAACCGACTGATGACACCCGACAAGATACTCAGTTTTTCTCCAGCATCGTTACCAACGACTCGAACCTCAACGCCAACCTTGGCGGAATCTGGCTGAAGTCTCAGTTCTGTCAACTCCATGTGCCGGATCGCTTTTGGGTCGAACTTGAGGATACCAAAATCGTGGACAGGATCGCGGTAGACGGGACGCACGTCGCATTCTTCGTGGTTGTCGAAGATGCAGTAACCCCAGAATGGACCAGAACAAGCGACATGTCGGTTCGTCAGTATGTAACCTCGCTCTGCATCGACGACGAAGCCTGTTGCTTGCGAGGAGAATGACAGATCTGTGTCAAAGGAGCAGGTCTGGCAGAAATGTATGGATACCACACTCTTGATGACCCTCTCAATCGTAGCCTGCCACTCGGGAGAGTCGCCAGCCACGGGGACTCCTGCTATCAGAGGCACAGCTAATTGCTGAGAGTCTTGTGCGACGTCGTAGACAGAACCATTCTGTGGCGTCGAGTCTCCTGGTGCACCATTGATGACGTCCCGCTTCAACTGCTTCTTGGGCCTGTCATGTATTGCGTTGGGACTACTTCTTCTCTTAGAGCCATTAGCATCTCCATTTGTAGACATGCTCTGCGACTGGGCGTTACGTGGAAAGGGAGTTCTGGAAGAGTGAGTAGAGGCAAGGATCGATGGCTTCCAATACAATGAAGGAGAACTATATTTCTGAAGGAATGGAGGCGAACGATGGATGATGCTTTTGGTCGAGTGAAGCCTGCTGTGCAACTGCTCGCTGCGCACTTCAGATCGCGAACGAGTGGCTGAGAGTAGACTCGGGAAGGTGCGACGTGAGATGCTTGCGCGTGATGAAAGCGAAGAGTGTCTGCTGAAGGCCCTGTACTGGATACGGGCGAAAAATGGTTGCATATATAAGGAGAGATCTAAAGAATTGCTCAAATAGCTGAGAGGGAAAGCCCGACCAAATTCCAGACGCTGACTTCACACGTGAAAGTGAAGATGCCCTGATCTCACTTCTACTTCACGCTGCGTCTAGCAGATCTTCGAAGACGAGACTAGCTCCACTTTTTAAGCGCGCGACCTGAGCCGCGCGGGAACTTTCCCGTACCACATCGCTGGCTCCCCATGCATCTCTCCTTCTGATTCAGTCACCCTCTATTGCTTGTCTTGATAATTGAGTCGTATGAAAGTCCAGTGGCAATGTATATGAGCATGTCGAGTAGAGCAAACAGATACCCATGTGCTTGCCGTGCCTGCAGTACTTGCAGATATTCGACTCCGACCTTGTTCTCAACCCTTCCAGCCCGCACGTCGAATCTCATAGTGCTGTAAAATGATACATGCTCCGTTGGTTCCATAGCCAGTCCCCGTCTTCAATAGCCTTCGCTTGATTAAGTTCGCCTAGCCAAGCTATCGCTTCAGCGATCAGCTGCAATGTCGGCATCGTGGCATGAGTGCATCGCTTGCTGACAGTAGTTGACACCCAGCTCTGTGTGCTCCTGGATGTTGTGGGCGTCCGCCCATCGTTGGGTATCACGACAACGTCTTCTGGACACGCTGATTGTAAGTTGATCATCAATTGCAAGCTCTCCTGGGTTGCTGATAGCAGTGGTATGTAATAGTTTGGGTGGACGCGTCGTATGTGCTCTTGTATGGAGCGATATCTCCTTCTCCGAGACATGTCTCCCTGCATTCTGCGTCGCCGTTTTTGGTCAAGGGGCAGATGACCTCTTGTTGGACTCTCCTCCAGAAGAGCCAGAGCCTACGCATTTCTGGCCGCGAGGGTCAACATCTCTCATACGTGCTGTATCCTCCCCCGATCAGCGCACGTTGTTCCTAACCCTGTGCCTGCACAGGTGCTGCTGCCCGCTGAGCATTCGCAACAGCCATAGCCTTGTTGAGAGTGGTCTGACTTGCTTCTGGGAACAGCGCCTTCAGTTTTTGGTACAATGGATGCACGGAAGTCAGATGAGGCGGTGGCACCATGATAGCTGGTCCCACCGGTCGAGTGCCTGTTGCTTTTCTACTCGCGTCCGCAATTGCGGCCAGGAAGGCCAGGTTTGCCTGCAGCCTACGCATGCAATCAGCGTACTCCTGGCTCGGCGGCTGGCTCCTCGAAGGGTCGTTGGGACTGTTCGGGCCAGCGTTTGCGTTGTCGGCGCCAAGGTTCGGAGATGTAGGTGATTGTCGACTCGCCGGACCGGCTCTGCCTTGCGCTTGCAGGTTCATCACCTCTTGTAATAGATGTGAGTTGATTTCCAGGAGCGTCGTGACCCGCTCTTCTTCCCTGGCGGCACCTTGTGAATTGACCGCTGAAGCCTGTTGCGGATTCGCATTGCGTGCGCTTTGTAGTTGTTGACTCACTTGCGCTGGCTGCGCGCCAGCTGGACTTTGCTGCGTCATGTTGTGCTGCATCGAGACAGGAACTTGACGCTGGGGAGCAGGAGTATTCGGCGCATTGCCTTGCGATAGTGTAGACTGCGGTCGATTGTTTGGGTTGTTCGGCGACTGCCTTTGAGGTTGGCCTGAAGGAACTTTAGTCTTTGTGTGCGCGTAGCATATCACATGCGGTTGGCTTTACCTTGGGGGAAGGTATGGTTATCGCGACTACCAGGGCGTGCAAAACCCCCAGATTGCTGCTGTTGCTGGAACTGTGGGTATAGGTGAGGAGGCACCTGCTGCTGTGAGAAATGCGCAGTTGGTTGCGAGGTGTGAGAGAAGGGCACAGGCTGTTGGAACTGGCTTTGGGGGAAGTCGGTCGCGAACTGCTGTGACATGGCGTCCCCGTATCCATAAGGATGGAAAGAGGGGTTCTGGATATTCATCATGACAGGCGCAGGCGAAACTGCGCTTGACTGGGGCTGATTGGGTTCTCGTGTCCGAAGCACTTGGCCCTTGTTCCTGCACCAACACGCTTTCTGCTTGTTTGTCGAGCTGCCAGAAGCGGCGTGGAGCGGGACGAGCAGTAAACTGGCGTGTCGTACGTCAGTCGGAACCAAGTTTTGACAAGGATAGGCTCCTTTGGGTATGCTGGTCACGAGCCGGATTGCGAAGTGTCACAAGCTTGGGATGCTTCTGCACGAAATGGTACAGATCTAAGCAAATGATTCCGTCTCAAAACTGCTGGTGGTTGGACGACTTGAGATCAGAATTGGGAAAACATTGACCTTGAGTTCGACGCTAAGAACGCTAATGCAGTATGGTTCCAGTCTGCCGGCTAAAGCCCAGGTTGGCCTGATCTTCCCCTACTACCTTTCCTGGAAGACCTGAGGGCGTTCCTCTTGGCGGAAAAGCGGCAGCACTTTGCAGTCTGCAGTAGTCCAGTCCAATATTGCTTGTAGCTGGTAGAGAGTGCAAATAAAACGAAGGCAGTGTCGAGGGAAAAGACAGCGAGCGCATTGGGTGAAGATGTTCTTCTGTGTGTAGTTAGGTCTTGGTGGCTTACATAGCTCAATGACACTAACAAACGCCGACCTGCTTGGGTGCGGACCACGAAATAAGCGACCGGCTCCTGTACCCTGCTACTAGCCCCGCGTCGTCATCCCTGAAGCAAACACATGCTTCAGAAGTCACTATTTGGCTCTCTTGCTCTTGACCTCCTCTATCCATTTGGGGGCTAGCGCTTGAGGGACAACATGAATGCGCACCAGACCACCAACGACTTCGACCTTGTCATTTGACAGTATCTCCAGAAGCGAAACCTTCTTCCCGACCTTGATCAATCCCCCAGATCTGGTATCTATGTAACAATCAGTCGAGTTCGGCTTATATTCCCCTCCCAGGTCCCATGGCGTAGGCAGCATAATGCTCAAGTGCTGATATATGGCGTCCTTCTCGGCGAATGCTTTGACGAAATCTGACTGGTTGTGCATTGGATACAAAAAGACGGTTGGGAATTCCAGGGTGCTTTTAGGGGACAAGGGATCTGGTACCAGTCTGATCTCTGCATCGGCCATATCTGGAGGAGGCTTGCCAGTGCCTCGCACCTTGATGTTTCGTGCTTTGAGCGCTGTCAGGAGCATAATCTTCTCCTTGCGCTTCCGATCTTGCTCAGCTCTCCGCTTGCGGTCTTGCTCTTCTCTCACTCTCGATCGTTTCTGGATCTTCTCTAGCAACGACTTCATAGCCTGGTTGGATTCGTCTAATTTGAGGCCTCGGTAACACACGTCAAGAGCCTCATAGACTTTGTCGAGGGCGTAAAGAGCCGAGGCGGATCGATAGTGGGCCTTGACGTTATGTGGGTTGATCTTGAGGACAGTGCCGCAGTCGAGGGTTGTGGAACGATAGTTTTCTGTTTTTCGTTAGCCAGGACAACTCAGCATGGGCAGAAGTCCTACTCAGCTCCAGATTGCAACGTGCACGGTTGCTGTACAGCTGCTCGAGGACTAACTTGCGCTGTGATTCTTCTTTTGCAGGATCCTCAGGTTGGTCCCACTTGGCATCTTCCTTGCTCTGAATGACAGCAATGCCCTTGGTGTAGAACTCCTTCGCATCGGACCACTTCTTTTCCCGGACACATTCGTTGCCCTGGTCTTTGAAGTTCTGAGCGGCCTCAGCTTTGGTGCCTTCATACTGTAGTGCTTTCAGTGCTTCAAGCACCACATTTTCTTCGTCTGCAGAACCTCAGTCGTGGTCCGCATGTGGTGCTCAAGGTCGCATACTCCCAGCATCGTTTAGATCTGTCATGAAGAGTGGAGTCTTGCTGAGGTCTGACAGCGCTTCCTCGAACGTCTTCTCTGTAAAGCCACCCCGGGCAGCGGCTCGATCGTACAAATCGTCCGTGGAGGCATCCTCCTCTTCTGCGCCGGGCAGCGTGTGTGTGTTGAGGTTCATGCCCTCCTCGAAGTCGTCGGGCAGTTCTTCGAGCCTTACCATCTTTGCCAGTAGCTTCACAAACTGATAAGGAAGTCTCTCAAGTCGCGAACTAATGCCAATTGACGGAGCGCTAATGGTAATACTTCGTGATTGTCCTTCGTGCTGCCATAACTTTTTTCGGGGCGACTACGTCACACGCCGCTCCAAGACTGGGACCGGCGCAATTCGAACCACATTCGCCGTATAGTAACGATGAAGATGATACAGGTAGGTAGAATGTGGACAAGTCTTGTCAACACAAATATGTTACCTCTATCTTCTATATGCAGATCTCTCTGATTGGTGGCTTCTAATCAAACAACCGATCGAAATATTATGCGCTCATGGGTATCTCAAAAATCACAAACCGAACAGCATCATGCTCGCGTTCCGAGCACAACAAGAGCAAAGATCATCTGTCGAAGAAACCACCGTCACTCATGTCATCGTCCGCCACAACGCCCAACTCCTGTGTGGCACGATTTGCTTTCCTGTTCGCCTCAGCCGCTGCTCCCTGAACGTCCTTCGCTTTGTGTTTCTGTCTAGTAGTGGAGCGACTCGGTTCCTCCTCGTTAAGTTCTGTAGTCGATTGCTGTCGAGACAGACCAGTCCGTACCTTGCCATCCCGAAGTGCTTCCAATGCAGGCTGCCCTCGAGTCATGGTCTCAGCAACAACCTCCCACATAGGCGGTTTTGACTCTGTGTGATCCTGTAAATCGTCACGCTTGTCTCCAACCTTTCCAGATCTCGGGGCAAAGATTGAGATGTATTTCTGATCAAGCGGGGCATATATGGCATAATTGCGGTTCACCTCCATCTCGTGGATCTGTCTGCTCAGTGCTTCGTCTTCAGGCCTGCTCTGCAAATGCTTGCGCAGCTGCTTCAGCCTTTTCTCCGCTTTCTGTCTCTCCACAAACCGCACATAGTGGTACTTCTCAAGAGTCTTTTTCGCTTCCATCTTCGTCTTTGTTTTGTCTTGCTCGTGCAACAGAGCTGCTAACTCACGCTCCTTCTCCTGCTGAACCGTGCTCGGGAGGCTGCCGCGGGCCAGCTGCTTTCGAAGCGAGTGAATGCGTGTGGACCTGTTCTGCTTGCGCTCCTTCCTAGTGTGCTTGTTTGTAGGTCTAGGTGATCCATCATCTCGGCATTGCTCTTCTGAAGCTGATGTTTGCTCTTCACTGCTTCTCAGCCTCTTGACGGGTTTGGCCGTATCGTCCCCATGTTTTCTTTTCTTAGAGACAACATCAACGCTAGGTTTAGCCATTGCAGACACGGTTGAGCTTCAGAGTGGTCGCAAGAGAATTGCTTTTCACTTAACACTGAAGCAACGTGCTGAACGTCCTAGAGCGTCCCAGGTACGAAACAGCACCCTCGAACAACGCGAATAATTTGCTGCGATACTACGGAGGGCTATTCGACTGCATCTAAAGCACTAACTGCATCGGGTAAGACGCCTACAGGGGCCCTAGCGAGCCAAGCAGCTGCAGGAACATCCATCTCCTAAATTACCTATAGACTGCATTAACAGAACAGAGAGCATAGATCACGAAAGGGAAGACAAATTGGCTGAAGGGACATGTCAAGTCGTCCTGGGCATGCGGTACCTTCAAGCTTCAACAGCAATGAGGCGGCAATCAAGCCACTATGGAAGCCGCCATTCGCTTTTCCCAGAACTCGTTCCCAAACCAGGCTGATCAGCTCTTCTTGAAAGTTGACGTTGCAGGAAGAGTGCTTCAAGTGTACAGCATCAAGAGCAAATCGAAGTCTCGCCTCCAATACGACCAAGTCTATCAGTCAAACAAGCTGCAACCATTTCGCGCATTCGACTGGCATCCTACCGAAGCCTCGTTGGTTGCAATTGGACAAACGGGCGGAGAAGCTAATTTGGTCAACCTTTCTAACCAAGACCAGACCTCGGTTGCCTTCAATGTTCGGAGTCAGCGGTCTTGCAACGCGGTAGGGCTAAACACGCAGCATTGGATCGCCATAGGCCTTGACAAGGTCAGGACCGATTTCTGTCTCAACATATGGGACGTCAATCAGCGCACAAGCAGCTCAGGCAAAAACTATGGCAAGGCCAGCAACGAGCCTCTGCACAAGCTGGCTGGCGGAGAACCTATCACTAGCCTTCGTTTCTTCCAGGATCAACCACAATTGATAGCGGCAGGTGTCAAAGGCCAATTCATTCGCTTGTACGATCTGCGAGAATCTACACCATCTTCTGCATTGCAGTTCTCCACGAGATGCGTGAACAATATTGCGGTCGACAGCCGAGATGAAAACTACTTCGCGTCGTGCTTGCCTACAAACACTCCCACCGTCGCAATATGGGATAGGCGAATGGTCTCACGGACGAGCTTTGCTCATGTCGGCTTTGGCAGTTATGTCAGTCAAGCTGATCAGCACCCCGAGGTCTCTGTGGAGCTCAGGAATGTCGTAGACCCGCAGGGGCAGATCTGGGGCCTGCGCTTCTCGAAGACGCAGAGGGGGCATCTTGGTGTTCTTTCAAGCACGGGTCAGTTGAGAATGCTGAACCTTTGTGCGGACATGGCGTCACAAGTTGGTCCTCGGAACGATCGTCAGACGAGTTCTTTTGAATGGGATAAGCAGAATCCACAAGACATTTTCCTCGATGACGCCCACGACTTTGCGCATGCTTTCTTCGAGCACCCCCCAGTTGAGGACGTGAAGAGAATTGTGTCGTTTGATTTTACGACCGCACAATCAAAGAATAGCCAGCCGAAGATTATCACACTCACGGGTGATGGCAATGTGGAGATACGTAAGGCCATCGGCTCGCGGCGCCCCTTTGCAATCTCTTCATCGTCCTCTTTCTTCGACGGAAAACGTGACAGGATGGAGTCAGCCGCTGAAACAAAGTCCGTCGATAAGGAGCCAGGCACACCGCAGCCCAAAAGTACGGCTGTTGATAGTGTTGTCCATCCCTTGAAGCCGAAGGACGGGACGACGTCGAATCTTACAATGCTGGTAGACATGCAGAAACGGTGCGAAAGCGGCTACCTGTTAGAAGCCAACAAGAACATGAACATAGTTAGAGGCGATGAGATGCTGGAAGCGTTTTGGTCATGGCTCAAGCACGCTCACCAGATTGCTTCTGGTAACTCCCTAATGCAAAGTGATGTTGACCTCTCATACCTCGGCGTCTTTGGTTTGTGGACGGAGCATATCGACGTCAAGCTTCGGGCCACGAAGTCTTTGTCTGCTACTGGTACTGCTGGAACACCGTCTATCGTCAAAGAGCTCACTCAGCGACTCCACCTGGTTCGAGGCAGAGGCTGTGCCACACAGTACCCGGACAACAGAGCTTTATGCATCCACCTTGCAGGTGTACCGTGGTCGTATGACAGCGTTCAGCGTGAATGCGATAAGTTTATTACAGACAATGAGCATACAAAGGCGGCCGCCGTTGCGTTATTCGCGGGTGAAGAGAAAATTGCTCAAAGAGCTTTGCGATCTAAGGGTACAGGACATAGTCACAGAATGCTTGCTATGGCGTTGGTGGGTGCTAGGAATCGACAACGCAGAATGCGGGCGGACAGCCACGGATCCAGCAATTCTCAGGAGCCTGACAATGAGGGCGATCAAAGCCAAGATGAAGAGTGGGAAGACATCATCTCTGCAATTGCCGAAGACTTGACCGATCGGTATGCGCGGTCTATCCTAGCATACGTGAAGACTGGCGAATGGGAAGACGTAATCAAACAAGCATGTCTACCACTGCGATACAAGGTCAGTATTGCTTTGCAGCACTTTGACGACTCGAAATTGCAGAGCTATCTGTCAAGTCTGAAGCACGAAGTAATCTCGTCTGGAAATCTCGAAGGCATCCTCGTAACAGGCCTCGGCACAACCGAAAGCGTCGAGCTATTCAAGAACTTCGCCAGAATCACAAACGACATACAGACAGCAGCGCTAGGCCTGAGCTTTGCCGCAGCAAGCGATCGCTTCTTGCCGCAGGAGAGCCCGTACACAAGAACGGTCTTCTGCTTTCGAGAGACCTACAAGGCTCGACTCATGTCATGCGGGCTGAAATACGACAAGGCACGATTTGACGTCGAGGTGTCCCGGGCACAACGCGAGTACAACGCGACGACGCAACCACGAAAGAAAGAGCAGATAAGACTCGTGTGCTCGCACTGCGACCAATCGCTATCGCAATTCGGCCACGAGCAGCAAATGCACGAGCTGAACGCGCACGTCACGGACACAGCAAGGCACCCACTTGCACCCGAGAAGGCGGCCGTAGCAGGTGTGGTCTGTCCCAAATGCGGAAGGCACTTACCTCGCTGCGGCGTCTGTGATCTCTGGCTAGGGACCCCGGACGAGACGTTCTCCAAATGGTACAAGGCTCCTTCTCGGGCGTCACGAAACAGCAACAGCGCAGATCTGAGTGCTAGTCTGGTAGGCAGCACGGTGACTGCGATCGGCCCAAGGTCGAACGCACCTTCGGTCTCGATCACTGGGGTTCGAAGCGCCGCGAGCACAGCGCCGAAGCTCACAACCGCTGATTTGGCGCCAGAAGCGGTGGAGATTGTCGATGAAGGCGTAGCTAAGCAGGAGAAGGAGAAAAAGTGGTATGATGCTATGCACAAATTTACAGTCTTCTGTATGTCGTGCTCGCATGGATTCCATGCCGAGCATGCCAAGATGTGGTTCGGTGGCACTGATGACAATGAAGGGCATAGGACTTGCCCTGTGCCTCTATGTGAGTGCTTGTGCAATGGTTGAGCACTTATCTCTACTCCGACCTCTCATGATAGCAGGCATCATTATGTTGTCTTCTAGAATTCGTGAAGGCGATAGCCTAGGCTGCGACACATTGTCACAACTGTCATTCACAAACAGCTTTGGGTAATCTCTTGACCCATTGCACGAGTGGTATGTCCTCCATGTCCGTGTCGGAACCCTCTCCGACGCCTTGGCCTTGGAAGCCTGCCTCTATTAGCGGCGCAAGGGGACACTGAGCTTCCACCTCGATATCCATCGACCTCGGCTCGCACTTGTCGGTCGCCATCCCCCATTTCGTCACGTCCATCAATGTGCTAGCATGTGTAATTCCTGGCTTTACAAGTAGACCCTGGAACGCTACAGAATTGCGCTGCGCTTCAGCAACTTCTTCTGCTCTCAACACCCGGTCAAACTCATTCTCCACCTGCTCCCCAACGAGATCCCACTCACCATTCTCCCATCGGTCTAATAACCTATCACACTCCGCTGTGAATGATCTCAACTTCAGCATCAAACAGACTTCCCTGATCTCCCTCAACCTAGTCACATCTCGAAAGTGTATCAACCACCCTTGCAAGCCAATGAGTCCTCCACTTTCTGCGCACCGTCCTGCCCATGAAAACACATCGCGCAATGCACTTGTATCAACATTGTGCCTTAATATCAATGTCGGCTTTGGCCAGTTGCGCTCGATCATTCGCGGTACAGGATCGAACTCAACTATTGGAGGGGGACCTTTTCGTCCCGGACCACGTCGGACGGTAGCGTGTGGGCGGGCCTTCGGAAGAGGTCTGGGGTGCGGTGGGGAGAAGAATGCTGATGGGATATCTTTCAGATCCTGCGGACGCGTGAAGAAGATGCGAGAGGGTGTTGTGTCGTAATACTTCAGAGGCGAGAAGAATGTGCCGTTGGGAGTTATTGTGCGGGAGGTGAAGGTAGTACCTCCTGTCGGCGAGAGCGAGGGAGCTGGGAGCAGCTGGCGTGTCGGTGTCGAGAAATGTTTGTGGGGAGTCTCTGCGAAGTGGACGTGCTTGGCTGGTGATTCTGCTCGTACTTTCCCCTTTCGCGTAGTCGAAGGAGCAAGGATTGGACAATCTGAGCGCAGTGCAGCTGTAGAGGCTTGGGAAAGTGGAGGGCTCGATGCTGTGTCTTTGCGGAGGGATTGGCGTCGAGAAGGCGACCTCGATTCCCTTACGCTTTTCGCACTGCCTTGTGGTTCGAGAAAAGGTATGATCTTGTTGGCTAGCGCGATTGGATAAGATGCGAGGACGAGTTCTTCGGGATCGAGGTCGGTGCGGACCCGGTGTCCTTGCTCTGGATGCTTGTGGGTTATTTGAATGAGATGAGAGCTGATTGTGTCAGTGAAAGTACTATGGTCGGCATTTGCAGGCTTAGTATATGCAAGCTGAGTGGTGTCCTGACTTACCCATCAAGGTCTGCAGCAGGAGCTTGGATCGTCATCGTGCTTGCAGATACTCACGAAATCTACCTGAGGCCTAGCATGATTGACAGATATGTAGAAGGAAGTCATGGCGTTCTGAAAGGGTGATGTCGCAGTGAAAGAAGTGAAGGTTTACAGAACATTTCACCTTGTTCAATGGTGCTTGTTCGGCTAGGTAAACCCCGGTGTCATAATGACACCGCTCTGGTCATGACTGGATAAGTCTTAGGATACAAGAGGAACTTGTCCCCTCAGTTTCTACAAAAGTCTAGGAGAATCCCATGATTTTTTGCTAATCTTATAGATAACTCCCGCATGCTTCATGTTACCTGCTCATGGTTTTTTGTTGTCATGGCCAGAGTCCTTACCTCAAATTTGTGAAGACATTTTGTGAGATGATTTTAGTCGACTGATCATCTAAAGGAGCAAATTGATGTGTCATTCTGACTGATGGGTTTGTTCCTGTCGCCAATGCAATCCAGAGACGGTACTGTCACTCTGCCTCCGACATGTTTGCACAGCGTGTGCGCCTGTAGTATCCGTGGCGTTCCTTGCCATTGTTGCACTCAATAGTGAATTCAGACTGCCGTTGCTTGGTCGTCGCTAAGCTAGATCAGTATATCCAACTCACCTGTGAATGATCATGTGCTTGTATCGACACATTGTATATGACAAACGTCCAACAACGATTGAACACACTCAGCTGATACCCGTCTCTTTCCACAGTGCAAGCAGAATGCTCGTTTGTTGCCCTATTCTTCCCACGTACTTAAGGGCCGTCCATCCCACGATTTCTGGTCTTTCCTTCTTGCACCATATACATAGAATCTCGTCGAAAGGTCCCACTAAAGCGACCTGTTCACCGATACGAATTGTACAAAGTCCTTTCAACTTTGTACCACAGCATATTCAAGATGGAAGAAGCAAGTGTCCATTTCGACAACGCGAAGCTCGAAGCCATTGTCACTGGCAAAGTCAAGAGAGCTCTGTAAGTTCGGTCAGCACAGATGCCCTTACCTTGCGCTCACTAGCTTGCAGATACTTGAACGGATCGACCATTGCAATCTTGCACAAAGAGGAGGCTAACGACACTCAAACTGAAGTTTGCGACTCCATCTCGGCAATTCTAGTCAAGGCGCTCTGGCCAGGCTGCAAGCTCGGTGAGGGTGCATATGGTCGAGCGGTGCTGTTTGAGTACCCCGCAAACGGCGAGGCTGTCATGCACGTTTTTGCCTGGCTCAAGGCCTCAGTTGAGCAAGGACTCTACCAGAACCTTGACAACATCACATGGCGGAGGAATGTCCTGCTCCCACGGATGAAGGAGGCTGCTCGAATCATGGAGATCCAGAAGCTTACCGAGATTGTGGAGGCCGCTATGGCTTCTGACATTCCGGATGCCGCAGAAACCGTCCAGCACTAAGTTTGGATGGCTGTAGCTACGATCACGGTTGTCCCCTTCCTCCCGCCCGGCTCTCGCGCTCTTCTCGAAACCAATCAACAAAACCTATGCTCAACAAATCTCATATTTGGAGGTGCTTCACCTCGTCGGCCGACGACGGATGCGCTCGGATAAGGCTTCAAAAGAATCGACAATCCCGCGTGAACTTGGTACCATCGACTATACCTTGGATCCAGCACGCGCTGTGGGCATCCCGGAGGTTGAGGTTCAAGTGCAACGACTGCCCACCTTGAAGGCACGAGAAGAGGAGTATCGCAAACTCTTCTACGAGACGAAAGCAGGTTTGAACGCAAAGGACGAGGAACTGCTTGGTACCAAAGAACAGGTCTATCAGTTGGAAGTGACAACCAAGAACACTGACACAGGATATACTGACCACCTGAGACGGCAGATCAGCAACCTCAAGATAGCGCGCGATGATGCAGTTGCCGAGCAGCGGAAAGCGGAGAATGAGCGCGATATCGCTGCAATGGAATCTGAGCCGCTGGTTGAAGAGAACACCGCGGTCGGTCCTTAGTGCTTGATACGACCATCAGCGGCCGGGGAGAAGGTCGATGGAATAGCACAATGAGGCACTGTAACACTTTCAGGATCAGCGGAGAGACAATTGAAAGGCTGCTGAAGGTGAGCAAACGAAACAGTGAAAGAAACGAGGTAGATAGAAATGAGTTAGCCAAACACGTCTAGAAGCTCATGTGATGCCGAGTGAAGGCGCGCCAATTTCGCGTTTGGAAATAAATCATAACACGAACCTCCGTCCTCGTTTCGGCACGAAATGTGATAATGCCACATAACGCGGCTGAATCTTAAGTAGGCTTGTGGTCTTCCTTACTGTCGTCCGAGAAATATATGCTTCGTGATTCATGATTAATATCACCATTCAACAGAATACCCAAAGCTCCTAGCCTATCTGCTTCGACGCCATCTGTGTAACCATACGCTTGAGTTCTAATGTTGTGTGATACCACGCAATACGAGCCTTGATCGAAGTGTTGTTCTCAACAGTCCTATTGTGTACTCTACAACATCTTGAGACTGTCCAACGACGGTGTCATTCCTCGCTGCTGCATGCTTTTATCAACACCGTCTCCTACACCCTCGAAGATGCTTTGGAAGACCCATCGCATGGAACACAAACAATGACTGCCCAAGGGGGTTTGCCCCAGTCCGATGAGACTATCCGCAGCTAAGACACTCACTGAAGCAGCACTTTTTGCCAGTTGTCCGGTGCCCTGTATCGTTTTCTCCGTCAGACGGGGCTGTCGTTCATAGTCCAGCGCTCGACTTAGCAAAGATGTAAATAATGGTATGATCAGCACGAAAACACCCATGAGGAAGCAGACCAGGCGACCCGTACCCGATCGCAACATGTTTTCTGAGCCGGCCTTGGCTTCTGTCATCGGCTTCCTTGGTACGAAGCCACCAGCACTATCGGCACGTAGCAGTGGAGTTGGCAGGAACTCCTTCAACATATCTATCTCCCGCTCAGTGAGATCGTCCGGAAGAGCGCGAACCATATATTTGAGCCCATCTAACAGCATGGTCCTCCCTATCGCGGAGTCCATTGATGAACGTCCTCTCAAAGCAGCTTGTGAGAGATTGACACCTACTGCGACAGCTGGCCAATCGATAGCAGTTGCCTCATCCTGCTTGGAAAGCAGAACAATGGGGGACGCTGAAGATGCATCTACCTCTATCGGCAGGGTCTCTGTAGATAACTGTTCACTATCCTGTGGATACAATCGAGGCGTGGTTGTTCCGGTATTCACTAGCGTTGTAGAGCAGCTTTCAGCAGAAGTAGCGCTCGACGCTGACTCGCTTCTCTTACGTGGTAGAGACCAAGGTATCGCGTTCCCGAATCTTCGTCGCAGAGAGTCGGACAGCTGAACAGCCACCTCGCATGGCAACGCGGAATATATCGATGAGCATTGAGGGCTCGTGGTCGAGCCGTGATCTTTGTTAGACATTATTATCTCATGCGAAGCACGGTGAGAGGCCGCAGTAGTGGATGCTTGTGTTGGGAATCATGTAGGATATGTATTTGGCACGGGGAAGTTGAGCGGATGTGGGCAGGGAAGATATCATTGTGAGAACCTGCCAGGTCATTCGTACCATTTCGTGGTCTTCCACGTTCACATGCTCCGTGAAGCCTGCGATGTGCTCAGAGTTTGAACAAGGCTTACCCTACTGTAAACAGTGGAACGCATTTCCATTGTGTTGCACCGGTTGCTCTTTATCGCCCAGCACATGGATTTGCTGCTGAAGAGGATTGGTGAATTACGAGCAGATGCAGAAGAGGCTAATCGGAGAAAATGATGCTGTTGGGAAGCGATAGTTTTTGCATGTGAAATTGAAGCACAGGGCGAGTGACTGGAGCAAGTCAGATGCATCTGCCAGGGAACCACGGCCTCTTGAGACACCATGCCCTCTGTTATCTACCGTAACTACTAGCTTCTCAGCCACGTGGACACCAGGCTATTGGTCCACTTCCGAAGTTGGTTGACATCCCATTTCCTTGTTAAGGATTACCCGTAGACATGTCGGCTTTAGCACTACCTTCCTATAGACGACAGCAAATACTTCTTGAGTTCGCAACAATCAAAGCAAAATGTCCAGAAGGCATCTACCTATCTCCAGGGCCAGCCAACCCGGCGATATGGTCCGGAGTGCTTTTCGTTCGTGAAGGTCCTTATGCCTCTGCAGTCCTACACTTCGAGATCGCCTTTCCCCCCACATATCCTGATGCTGGTCCCTCGATCAACTTTTCGACTGAGTTATTCCATCCACTACTGGTGCCTTTGACGACATACACTTTCGCCGCTGGCGCACTCGACCCTAATGCTACCCTCAATTCGAGTGAGACCGAAAGATTGAAGCCGGGGTCTTTCAATCTTCGCGAAGCATTTCCAATATGGTACGCAAACAAAAGTGACAGAAGGAGTGCGTGGTCTTCTAGCATCGGGAGTGGTCCTTTCGCCGAGAGTGTCTCGACCAGAGACCGTGTGTTGCCTGCACATGCGGAGATGAAGGAGGATGTTACGAAGAAAGAAACGCAGACACTCCAGGCCGTCTTGCAATATGTCAAACAAGCTTTCGAGGACGCTCAGTTTCTCGACAGCCTGCCGCCGAGAGCTGCTGTTAATGCAAATGCGTGGCATGCTTGGCGTGCTCACCGAGGGTTGCCAAAGTTGGGGTCGAGGTCAACCAGTCCTGCAAGTGCTGAATCAGGCCGAACGCCTCTGTCGCCACGACTCGACCCAGGGGACTGGAATTGGGACGGCGTGTGGGAGAGTCGTGTCAAGAATGGCATCGAGGAAAGCATGAGTGATGCAGTGCTGTTTGGCAGTAAGAGCAATCGTCCGGCTACTAGCACGTCCGGACCCATCAAATTTGGAAAGAACGATGATGTTAAGACACAAGAGATCCAAAGCGGAATGCTTCGAGCACTGGGTATGGAAGCAATTTGACAGTACTCGTGTTGCAGCTTCCTCTCAATAATGAGCCATCCGTTCTTGCCACGAAACAAGCACCTGCACCGGGCAGCAGCCGTACAGATGGGCCCCTCGACACGTCTTCGGAGGGCTTGCTGCAAAATGGTGTCGTCCTTGCAAGGTCCTCTGGCATGCCGCTTCAATGATGGCTTGGAATGTCACCATCACAGTTTTGACTTCCGTCTTTGGCACTACAATCGTGGTGTCGACACTTTACTTCATCCATGCACACCTCATACCTCATCTCAGACGGCCGAAGCAGAAACCAGATGTCACACTTCCACGAGCCCAACGTCGTACCAACCATCGTCTGCAAGAATCGTTGTACTCCTTGCCATCCCTCAACTACATTGACCCACGCAATTCCGTAGCAGATACCGAACTCCGAAGCAGTCGATGGTCAACGAACTTGCAAGATTTTTCACGCCCAACGTCTGCCATGTCTCTGTCGCTACCACGATCGCCCAGAATGCACTTTAGCACATTCTCGCGTCAGAGTACCGAGTCACCTAGCCACAGACGGGCCACTTCTGCATCAACCACAGGCCAATTGCCTCTGCAAAGCACGTCAGAGATGCCGAAAGCTGTATTGCACCAGATGAAGGGTGGCCAAAGGCAAAGGACAAAACCGCTCGTCCTCACACCAGCGCCTGAACAGAATCATGTATACCAGATGTTCAGCCGAACCAGAAGCAAATCTGATACTGCCACCTTCGTTCACGAGGGCCTGCTTGCTCGGAGCCATGCGGCCCTCTTTGAGCTTACAGATGCCGCCGATGTACCCAGCCCGACAATTTCAACTTTTAGTGGTACAACACTGCTATCGAGCCCGAGGACGCCGCAACAAAGATTGAGAAGTGGCAGCGGCACACGACGAGGGAGATCACAGTCATTGGCAGAGCATCACCGGTTTAGGAGGCATAGTGGGAGCAACCAAGCTAGGATTCATGTCCTACTCCATGCGTGAATTTGAGACCGATAGGGATTGAGAAGAATAGAGGACGAATTACCTTGATTATGTACCGGCAAGCGAATGAGGATTGAGATAGAGTGTCCCGGTACATTTGGATAATAGGGTTATTGGCTTAAATCAAGCATGCAGCTGACCACCAAGTAGTGTATATCGCCCGGTATAAAACCCATCTATTGAATATATGCGTATGCTGCAAATCTTTCTATGTAACGAATTGATAGTACAATGCCCAACTACGCAGGATCTCCAACCTCAGAGTCGTGGTTCTTTGTAGCTAGCCAGGTGTGGAGTGTTCAGCGAATCGGGTGCTCGGGTCAAGCGGGCGATGCACCAAAGATGGCCGCCGAAGCTAGTATTTGGGGCGGTGCTGTCGTATCAGGGCTGCCTGCGTTTGGAACAAAGACGACAGGTGAAACATCCATCCGCTTCCTTTGACTCCTGGTCTTCTTGATAAGGATGAGGCGCTGTGCATTTTTGTACACTTCTCCTGCTTGACTTCTCTTTATCCCTTCTGTTGAATTGTTTCAATCCCGAAGCCAGGAAGCAATCAATCATGATTCCCGCGCACTCGTTCGCCAAACGTGGCATCGAGGTGGCCCAAGCCATCTCCATGAAGCGACAATCAGATGAGCCTGATGCCCATCAGATTCCTCCTTTTGCAGCACTGATCTTCCTACTCACCTGCGTCGCCTTCTTCGTCCTCCTAGCCGCCATTTCCTACACTTATGGACATCTCATCACGACACTATGCATGGTCGAATCCTCCTCGTCCAACGCCTACGTCCCGATCGGATCAGTCGAGCCCGCTGATGATGCACCTCCAGCATACACCGAAGATGGCGCACCCAAGCCGAACGACGCTGAGGTCAACCTCGTGCGCACCCAGCCCATCACGGCCTCCCTTCGAGCTACGGTCATGCATCTAACAGCAAGAGCTGGTTTTTGGTCGCGGTTCCGCGGTCTATCGGTCTATATTGTTTGGAACTTCGCACGCAGTTTCGTGGTTGGCATGCTATCTGCTGCGTCGAGCAATCCATTTAGCATGATCTTTGCTGCAATTGTTGCAGAAGTCGCCTTGGTAAGTTCGATCCGTACGAGGAGCACGCGAGCGCACTGAAGACTAACTATCTCTCTAGGCGAACATCCACATGACTTGGATTCACGTCATTATCAGCGAGCCCTCTACCAAGCGCTGGTATCAGCGTATCCCAACACCATTCTTCAAGACCTGGAAAAAGATCGTGCCAGCAGTCTCGATCTGGGCTGTTACTTCACAGGTTGTAACCATTTTGCCTATGTTGGTGGCTGGCAATTTCGGTGCCATGCGTCGGATGCACGATCCAAACTATGAACCAGGCATGAAGGAAGCGTATGCGACAGCTGGACAGCTCTTCTTCGCCATGTTCCTCACCATTGCCCTGTTCATATTGCTACAGATCCCAGCCACAGTGGCCATGGTCCGCGTCGCAGCAAGTATGCTTCCAGAAGAAGATGAGACGATTGTTCCCTTCGATCGGACATTTGGCGGCCTCACGACCCCAGAAATCATCGGTGGCCAGGGCAAGATCGGAATAGTCGAGGCCTGGAGATCTTTCAATGGAGAATGCCGCAGACGACTTCTGAGGACTGTTGTGAAGGTGGCTGCTATCGTTATGGCGACCTGGATCCTTTTCACAACAGTGGTGATGATCGAAGCTCACCTTCTGTTCGGACCAGCCTTTGGTGAGATGATGAAGAGTATGCACGGTATTGCAAACCGAGGTTCTTAGCCAAGCGGCAACGTTCTTTTCGGTGTTCTGGAAAGGGACCAACAGTCCCTGGCTCCCGCGGATAGAGTTTGGAGGGTTAACTTATATGTTAGCAGGCGTAATCAATGCTCGGATAAGAAACTTAGCCACAAAGCTCAGGAACTGGTTGTTCCGAGACCAATAGTCCTGAGAGTGTAAAAGATTGCTCAAACTTCCAATTTGTGGAAATCTTTGCGCCCCTCATCTGGCGAGTTCAACGTGTGCGTCTTTGTATCGTTCAATTACTCTGTATCCGGTACCTACGAAGGTACCCCATTATTCTGCTGTTACCCACCGTCCTGTCCGCGTGGAGATCCAGGATGATGCTTGCTTCAGTGCTGGCTTAGGTCCTTCTGACGTGCACTGCAGTTTGGAGAAAGCATCTCCGCCGTTTGTCACCGTGGGAGGTACCATGCGGTGGCCACGAAGTTGCTATCTTGGTCAGACAATAGCTCAAACAGCCAATGCATCCTTCAACGCATCTACGTCTTTCATTTTAGTTGGTCTAAGTAGGGTTAAGTTCCCCAAGAATCTAGCACAATCACATACATAACGTCCTCTTCTTCGGGTGCGAACTCACTCTCCCTGCCACTGACCAGCCTTGATCTGTTCGCCTTACACTCCACCGCGCATTCGCCTCCAGGTTCCAAGGACATTATTTCTTCGATTCCCCAGTGTTCGATACTGCCAACGCAGACAAGTTCTCTGGATTGAGACCCATCAGTACTACTAAGATCTCAACATGGGCACATCAGCAGCAGGGCTTCTCGGCCGACAGCTAAAGCAGATGCAATCGGACAAGGACATCCCTGGCATAAGTTGTGGACTAGTCGACAACAACGTCTTCGAGTGGGAGGTCATCCTAATGATGAGCGACGAATGTAGATACTACGGAGGGGGCTTCTTCAAAGCAAGACTGAGCTTTCCGCCGGACTACCCGATGATGCCTCCGAAGATGAAATTCGAGACACCCATATTTCATCCTAATAGTGAGTCGAGCATTCCAAGGGAGGGAGCGTTGCCGAAATAGGCCGAAGAGCTGACAACGCGATATAGTCTACGCAAACGGCGAGGTCTGCATATCAATATTACACCCTCCAGAAGAAGACAAGTATGGTTATGAAAAGGCCAGCGAACGGTGGTCGCCCGTGCAGAGCCCAGAGACCATATTGTTGAGTGTCATCAGCATGTTGAGCTCACCGAACGACGAAAGCCCTGCAAACGTGGATGCTGCGAAGATGTGGCGCGAAGATAACAAGTCATTTAAGCGTAAATGTCGAGCTATCGTGAGGGAATCGTTGGGCGAAGAGTAAATAGGAAAAGCAGACCACAAAGATCAAGAGCGATGGTAATACCGTGGCAGAGGACGCTGCGCTACAATGCTGGGTGGTTCACATGCAAACATCTCACACTCTAAGAGAGAAGCAGGCTCGGGAGGGAAGACCACAATGGCACAGCAGGATTGAGTACACTTCGTCCATACAACAGAACCACGTCGGGACCGAAAGCGTCGTCTCCATTTCGCGACTCTATACGAGCAATTCTCTTCCAAGCTTTTGCAAGCACTCAGCCGGCGAATTCCTCCTTCATTCAGAACCGTCGATGCTCCCAGTCCCCGAGTACCAGTCGCCCGGTTTCGAGATATGTAACTCGAACGTAATTCGCTTGAGATGGGGAGTAACCTACTCGTGGTCAGCTGGACAGATCTTCGGCCACCGGTGCTGGCTGAAGAAGGATGAATCCCGACGCATCTGTGTCGATGGTGTCCGACCACTGGATTACTTGGCTGCGTGAGTATCGCGTAGCAGTCGAGTCAAGGTTTAGGAACCTTGTGCTATGCGTGCCGGGCTGTAGACAAGGCACGTTCTTTACTTACGTGATGGACAATGCATTAATGCCATGGACAAAGCAGGATGGGAGGGCGGTCTTTAGCCCAGCATCAAAGCTTCATCTCAGCCGTTGGCTTCATCAAGCCCAATGTCCTGTTCCTCAAATAGGCTCGCACCGGGGACAACCGTGGCTTTCAGCCATCGTCAAAATACATGGCTACCTTCGGCCAAGGTATTGGAGTCTTCAAGGGAAGCCAACGACACGTTTAGCTCGTGGTCCCGGCTGGACCGGCCTTGCCTCCAATACGGACAATTAAAGTGCTTGGTAGGGGAACTGTTACATTCTATGGCACGTCTCAAAGGGTTTCTCGTTGCAGTTCCTCGAGTGGCCGAACGACATTTCCAATCTCTTTGACATTATTGTTGGAGATGCTGATAACGCCAAAATCTGCAACAGCTGGGAGGTAGACGCTGCCACAGGCCATCACAAGCAGACAAATTATGGAGTAAAGACAAGAGAAGTCGATTTTTTGGTGAGGGCACCACTACAGTATATTTATCGGACCTTGGCATTATGGCGCGCCGTGGTCCTAACCCACCGCTGTAGGAGGGCAGGTGTTGGAGTTAGCTTCGCAGGAGCGTCTGATCGCCTGAACTTGTAAATAATTGTTAGGGTATGGCAGAATTCGCCTAACTTTAGCCTTGCGCGAACAACCATGGAAGGAAGATAATTGATATCGCTACCTGGAGATACCGTGACATTCTACTCCTCACTGTAATCTTGATCCGAACAGTTGGCCGATCGGTCGCTGCTGCCCTACTGTAGTTGCGGTTTGCTCTTACTGTTCCTCATGCGAGCAAATGGGTTGTCCGGGGGAGCCTGTCAACGTACCTATGCGTAGCGATGCAAAAATGATCTACACAGGAGTCTTATATCGCAGTGTTGTGAAGTGTAATATGCCTAAATATTCTGCGAGCCTCACGCGTCCGTCTGAGGCATTGCACCTACCTCGGCAGCCATACCACGATAGAATTGCGCAGGCCCATACAGCAACAGTGCACTGCTTGGATTGGACATCATGTGTGAACTCACTGGCTCCATCCACGCCTGGACTCCGTGTTCAAGTTTCATGCATGCCGCTCTCCGGCCTTGTCTTCCGGCAGGGCAGAGGCTCACCACTTCCTCGTTTTGCTGAGGAGTCCATCGTACCGTACCCCCCTGGCCGCTCTCAGCATGGCGTCCTCGTACCGGACAGGATGGTTCGTTACGGCTTCTCATGCTGTGCTGTGTCTATCTATGGCTCGGCAGCTAGGAAGCGTCTTCTTCAGGGACCGATGACTGAGTCGTGATTTTCTATTAGTGGTAGATTGACTGGCGAATTGTGCTTGCCCGCTTATCCGTAGGAGGGTTCCCCCCTGTTTGTCAGGCACCCACCCACGTGGCCTGGCGGACTCGGCCGCAGCTTCCTTGCAGCATGGATAGTATCCTGGCTTCCACCTCGACAGCGACGGGTTGGGATATGATCGCCCTTCCTGGAACGATGTACTTGTTCCTGTATGTGTCAGGCGGTACGGTACTGCGCTACTAGACCCAAAAAGAAAAGGAGCCGTACCACATCTTGTTCAATGACTATGACTCACACCGGCGTCCTCCAAAGTTGCAAATGCGAAAAAATGAAAAGCGACATCACTTGGATTCGAACCAAGGCCCCCGAAGGGACTACATAGCAGATAGATGACTCACTCACTCACTCGCTCGTTGGGTGAGTGAATCTGTCTAGCAGGGCAGCGCGTTAAACCACTCCGCCATGATGTCTTGTCTGCTCGTTACTGTTGTTTTGTGGTTAATTTCGAGGTATTTTGATTATCAAGGCGGGAGAGTTCTTGGATGGGCGTTGAATGCGTGCGTGCTGGACATGCGAGGCGGTGCGGTGCGGTTGGATATGGCGGACAATGATTTTGTTCGTTGATCCGTATGTGGATGGAAGTACTGCGTGCCCTGCAGCACTGAGTTCGAGGACCACTTGATCTAAACAGACAGTGCTGCTGTTTGTGGGGCCTTTATATTTGCTTGTCGCAGGTGTGAAGATGTTCATGTCCAGCCTACGCAACATTTCTTATCAGATCTGAGTTTCGCTGTTGATAGGCAATTTTGACAAAGGGTTCGAGACGCTGTTCCATGGGTGAGCAGAGTCGAAAATGCCAGATGGCTACTTTTGAGATTTCTCTGATTAGAGGTATACATGCTGAACTGATCAACGCTAATACGGCTATATTCGCAGCTCTTGCTGCAGTTTTGTTAGGGTGCATGTTACAAGACTGTCTATACACGCCACGTGCGCTAACCATCCGTGCTCACAAAGAGCCTCTGTACTCATCCAGTACCCTTTCACAAGCCTCCCAGTATAAATGGTATAGTGCAGGGTCGAACATGAACTCCTGTACACCAGACTCCGGGTGATAATTATCCTCAGCCGGCGTATGACCGTTACCATTAGCGAAACCTTCATCGTCGAGCACGTCAAGTTCATTGTCGTCATAGTCGTCCTCGGCCCCCAAGAGACTCTATCTCCGGTCCTCTCCGCCACCCTGACTGTACCCTCGGTAATGTCCGTGTTGCAAAGGTGCAAGACCCTGTTGCGGCTGGCCGAACCTCGGTTGCTCACGATACTGAGGCGGAGGCTGGCCTTGATGCATAGGTTGTGGCTGGTGTCCATGAGGTGCTAAACCTTGATGACCGCCTTGTGGTGGTATGCCCAGTTGTGGCTGATGCTGACCAAGGGCGTGATGATGATGCTGTTGGTGCATTCCAGATTGTCCGCCTTGCCCTTGTGGAGGCTGCTGCTGCTGCTGCTGCTGCTGCGGCATACCTTGTTGTGCAGAGAGACTGTGGTGATGCTGATGAGCGTGCTGATTGTGTGCTAAGCGAGGGTCATTGCTGAACGGCGAGAATGTTCGTGGAGGCGCAGCTCCGAAACGTGGGTCATATTGCGAGGTTCGAGAGGGTGGTGGTGGGACCTGGTGGCTGCCAGGATCTGACCGATACATGTCTCTAGTATCTGGTCGTGACTGCTCTTGCATGGATGTTGGTGGTGCAGGTGGAGCAATCTGCCTGGGCTGTAGCTCGTGTCCACGAGGCAAGATGTCTTCCCGAGGATTGCGACGGTCCATTGCCTCTCTCATATCTCTTGGTTGATCCATACCGCCTTGCGTCTTCTGGTACTCCTGTATTGTAAGTCTTCTTTGATTGTAATCCATTGATGATTCGCCACGTCGGTGCATCGAAGATATCGGTGTGGCGCTAGCAGATGGTGCGTGACTCACGGATGGCTGAGGATGGTGTTGCTGCTGCTGTTGCTGCTGTTGCTGAATGGATCGGTGATCAGGGCCTGAGGGTGCACTTTGACCGTAAGTCAATGAGGATATGCGATTGTGCTGTGGCGCCGCAGATGCCGACCTAAACTGTGAGACAGGAGTCGATATCTGTCGTGGAGGTGACGAGATCTGAGGTCTACCCAAGTCAGAGCGACGCGGACCGTTTGACTCAAGAGTCCTTAGACCGTCGCTCATGCTTTGCTGCATCGGAGGCTTCGCTCCTGACACAGGTGCAGGAGGCACCACAGAATACGACGGAGACTGGTTGCTTGTTCGGTCTGTTGCAGTCTGCCTTGGATCGAACTTGTCTAGCCATGCTTCTGGCCTATGTGACGGAGCCGGACTGTTCGAGTAGACAGAGCGCAGATCATCAGTGTTGCGGTAGCCCGGTTGATCTCTGACACCGTACACGCCCGGGCGTCCAAACAGGTCATTCTGTGCACGTTGCTGAAAAGCATGCTGCGGTTGTGGTGCAGACGGCTGTGGCGGAGGTGTTTGTATAGATATGCGATGCGTGCTGTCTGTGGACGACCGTTTGACGGGGCGTTCAGGGGGGTCATCATTATTAAGCAAGCCAAAGACGTTCGATCTCTTGGCTGGAGCAGGTTTTGGCGGCTCGGGCTTTGGTGCTGGCGGCGGCTGTTGCTGCTTCTGTTGCTGCTGCTGTTGCTGTTGCTGATGTTGCTGATGATGATGCAGAGAGAAAGCAGAGTACGGATCTGGACGTGCAGCGACACTGGCTTGCATCGGCTGAAGCCTCGGAGACTGAGTGGAAGCCATAGAAGCCATAGGGGTAATAAATCTCCTCCTGTCGTTCTGTATGGCCAATGCCTCAAGAGCTTGTTGATCAGCTATAGTGCTCGGTAGACCTGTGAGACTAGCGTTGCGGCTGTGCGTCGGTCTTCCAGCTGCGGCCAACTCTGGCTCGGTCCCTCGAAATGGTGCTATCAGGCCACTTTGACGGTGCATAGCCGCGTCCCTTGACTGCGCCAGTAGGTCTCGAGGTTGTGTTGGCTGTACATCGCCGGCTCGCAAGTCAACCACATGCGGTGGATGATGATGGAGGACCTGGTCATTGCTGGTGAACTGGTGCCTTTGCTGACCGTGCTGATGAAACGGGGCTTCATCGTGCGCGAAGAGGCCTCGTGGAGGACCTTGCATGGCTTTCTGCGCCAGAATAGGTCGGTCCCGTGGCGGGTCTTCCATCTTAGCTTGCACCGGTACATGTGGTGGGCTATGTTGCAGGAGTGCTTCACGTGGCGAAGGTTTTGCAACGATGCTGCCGTTGGTATCACGTACGATAGCGTTTGCGGGGAAATCCTCAACATGGCCCGCCTTCACAGACAACACTGCGCGTTCAGCTTCGAGAGCGGCTTCGGGGTTGGTGGTGAGAGGTCTCGGCGCCATAGCCGGCGTCGAGTCGTACTTTCGTTTTACAGGCGCCACAGGAGAAGGCAGTTTTCCTAAGGGTTCTCCTCGGTTAACCTTGTCTTCCGCGATCTGAGCAAGGCGCTCCAGCTCGACATCCCCTTTTGCGTACTCACGCTGGTAGTGGTTTTTGATCATTGCCTGGCTCTTGGTCTTCATGAAATCTGCTATCTTACCAAAGTCTTTACCATAGTATGCGACTAGCTGACGGAACTTTTGCTGTTCTGGGACAGACCAATAGCTCGTGACCAGTAAAGGTTGCGGGGATCGTGGTCTCATTGGCGCAGCAGCCATAGGAGCGGACGTGTTGGTAAGTTGTTGAGCTTCAAGCTCGCCAGGTCTGAGCGCAATAGGAGGCGCGCTGAGATCGGTCTTCGCGGCCGCAAGTGTTCGTGCACGACCATTTCCAACCTTGACAGGAGATCCATCAGGGTTCATTTGCAGTGCCATAGCCTGCTGTTTGTCGGCCAGAATTTGAGCTTTTGTGCGTCTTACTTTCGTTGCCGTACCGGCTTTTCTGCCTCTGGGTTTCGGCACAGTAGCGCCCTCGACAGTTTCCGTTGGCGCCACGGCGAGCCTCTTGGCTGCTGGTATTGCAGCTCCCTCAGGATCGGTTACGTCCCCGAATGTCGGTGCCGCTGCGCGACGAGGTCGGCCACTGTCTGTCACTGGCACTGGTGTAGAGTCAGGGTCTTCGTTCAAAGCCATATCTGAGATCAAGGCAGTAGACCTCGGCTTCGTGGCTGCACGTCCTCGCTTTCTCTTTGGTTGCGATCGTCTCAAATGTTCCTTGTAATTTGCCAGGTTTTTGGTCAGGTAGTAGTGAGCAATGCACTCTTGATATGACCTTCCCGAAATTTGCTCAGCGATGAGGCCCCATTTCTTTGGCGTCTGACAGAAAGCGGTGATGAACCTAGCTTGCTCTTCGTCTGTAAAGTCGTCCTCGGGTGGGACATATTGCATGAGGTTGGCGGCGAGTGCTGCAGGCACGAATGTGTTCGTGTCCTGAAAGCGCCAAGCTGGCTCTCTCTCAGAAGGCTTGAGCATAGCTGGAACGACAGCTTCTGTATCTGGGTTGGGCTTGGCATTAGAAGCGGCTTCGCGCTCGCGTCGCTCCTCTTCTTCTCGAGCAGACTGCTGGGACATCAGAATCGCTTTCTCGATGTCGAACTCCGTTGCATTACGTGCAGCCCTGCCTGTAAGACGTTCCACGGATTGTGGTAGCGATGCTGAAGACTGACCACCTGGTGAGCCTGGGTCAGGGGTAGCTTCCAATTCTCGTCGCATCCGTTCGTACTTGTCGATCTCATACTTCCACTCGGGGTACTTTCGACGATAAAATTCGCGAAGCTCTTCAAGATCTTCTTTTTCATCCCATGCTTCCTTCTCGAACTGATTACGCAATATCGTTGTGATCTTCTCGGACTGAACCTCATCTTCGTCCGGTTCCTCAAATACAACCGCATTTTCTAGCGGTCTTTGCAAGAAAGGAAGATCTTCGATCGGGGGTGTCGGAATAGGATTGACTGGAAGCTCCTTGAGAGGTCGGCCACGAGGCTTAGGATGTATGAGTGGGAGTGTATGCACTTCGCGAGGCGTAGCACTGGGCGATACGAGGCCATCGCTAGGTTGACCATGCATTAACGTGTCCTTCTCTTCTTCCATTACATGTACGCCTTCAGGTACAAGACCTTCAGCGATCATCCCCAGGAGCTGAATTCTGACCAGCAAGTTGATGACGGCAGGGTCTTCAAGCAGCAGCGGAGGCTTCTTAGCCTTCAGTAGCTCCATCTCTCGTGCATGTATCTTCTCAGAGTCTGCGAAATAGCTCTCGTCAAGTTCAGACTCCGGCTCACTGTCTCCTTCCTCATCTTCAGATGTTCGCGCTGACATCTCAACATCAACCGGCGCAACAGCTTCCTGCTTGACCTCCATCTGTGAAGTTGCATCCAGTGCGGATGCGGGCCTGCCGGTCGGTGGAGCTTTACTTGTGTCCGAGAGCTGTGCCATCGCGGGCCTGGGCGACTGCTTTGGCTTTATCTGCATCGATGCAGACGATGGACGATCGGCCATGTGTGGCCTATTCATGGTGTTCATTATAGAAGGCTTTTGCGGCCGATACTCTATTTGCGCCCTTCTGACCCATGGAGACGACGACGGTCCTCCTTGGGCACTTGCAGGGCCAGTAGGCAAAGCGCGAGGTCCGGACGGAGGAAGAATCGATGCGCTTCGTGGACCGGTCGGCACAGGCGGTGCACTCCTGGGCTCTGTACCGATGGCTTTTGGTTGCGTAGGCGGCAGAGGAGTCTGATGGATAACGGGCGACGTCTTTGGTTTGTATGGTGTAGCTGAGCTCATACGCGGACCTGAAGGCACGTTGGGTGGTAGGGGACGATCGGACTGTGCAGCCATCGGGGCATGTCGATCAAAAGCTTCGTTCGCAGGCCTTGGCGTCTCGCTTGTCTGTCGGGACGCCGGCTCCGGCATCTGCGAACGATCATGTTGTGGGAACAATTCGATTTTTGAGCGGTCAACTGGTTGGGTGGAAAGAAATGGAGGCGGATGACTAGCATTAACAACCGTTCCGCGGTCAGCCTTCGGTCCGCTTGGTGGCTGGAATGAGCTCGTCGTAACAGGAGGTTCTGGCTTGGCCGTCTTGGATGGGAGCGTAGGCTTTTCAGCCGCTGACGGCGCTGGCGTGGTGGTAGGTGCTGAAGGAGGTGGACCGTAGTCCAGGCCTAAAGAAGAGCTCTGTGGCACAACTGGTACGGGCGGAGGCTGAGCGAAGGAGGGCTCTCTTCGCGGTACATCATTCCGGGGGGTGAAGTAATCTCCGTCCGCATCACGCCTGGTATCCCTAGACTGCAGGATTGATGAAGATGCTAACGGTTTCCGCGACAGGTCATGGTCAGGTTTGTGTCCTCGATCTTGGCTTATGGACGATAGTGCTCCGGGTGAGGCTGCCCGGTTCCCAGTACTACTGCGACCTGGCGAATGGTCCCTCTGCCAGATGTCGTGGTCTCTTGCGCGCCCATCTCTGTCGAATGGTCGATCATACTCTCTGCGTTCGAAACGCTCGTTCCTGTCAACCTCTAGTCCGAAGTTCCTGCCTCGGTCAACTTCGCGATCTCTCCAACCCTCACGTGATCGACTTCTGGTACCGGCTGGGAAAAGGTCTCGTTCCCGGTCTCCGATGAAAGAGCTGCGGCCTCGACTTCGATCCCATCCACCTCGACCTCGACCACGATCTGAACCTCCTCGAACATTAGATGAGAAGTAGCCTGGTCCCGAATCCGGCGCTCGATTGAAGGTTGGTCCTATGTTCTCCTTCGAATCTCCACGTGGGCGCACGGGGGAAGCTGAGCGTTCGCGACCAACGTATGGTCGGTCTCTGTTGAACACAGGTGGTCTGTCATCACGGCGAGTCCAATTGGGACGGTCGTCGTCCCTTCGAAAGCCACCAGGAGCATTGCGAACATCCCTGTCGCGGTCGAGGTCCCTGTCCCTGTCGCGATCCCATAAATCACCTCCACGAGGACCAAAGCCACTACCGCGACCACGTGGAGCAGAATTGAAGGAGAAATTCCCGCCCCGGAAAGAGTCCGCTCGTGGACCTCGTGGGGGCGGCCTGTCTATGGGTGGTTGTGAGTTGTCAATGCCGGGTCGGTAAGATGATGAGGCAGCAAGTGGCGTGTATGTATTTGAGCTTCGACGATCGAATTGTCGTGGAGGTGATCTATCGCGCAATGGAGGGGGGTATCGTTGAGACATGCGACCAAGCTAAGGTTAGAGTTAGATGGAATGACTAATCCAGAATAGCGCCTGCATCAGAATGCGATGATACGCTTGTGGTTTAGTCCGGCAACCGTGGACACCAATCACGGCAGACCAGACCGGTGTTCTGATGCACAGTCTCGGCTAAGCTTGTGCACGCTTTTGGTTCAGGGAACAGCAGCCCTGTCTGCTGAGGATTCGCGACCCCGAGTCCTGAATCTGGTTGCTGGTTTGCCGAGCCTCCAGCCAGACAACAGATCTCAAAAGAGGTTGTTTTGTCTGCCGCGAAAGGATCTGAGCCGATATTTCTGTTAGTATGAATGGTTCAGAATACACTCGTGGACTGCGGCCTGATCGAAGGTGTTGTGATTCACGATACCGAAGAGATAAAGTCGTCGTGAAAACGTGATGCGTGATGAAAATCGTGGTTTCGCGGTTCCAATGGCGTAACAAAGGACAAGATGATCCGAACGCCGGTTTGCAATGGAGCGACGAAAGACCCGCTGCGTTCGTATATGAAACAAATGGTCGTTATTAAAGAGTCGAGATGGTGAGGTTCGTGTCGAAAAGGGTACTTAATCGACGTGACGGGATCAGATTTGGGAGGATGAAGATGGAAGAGGCCAACACGAAACCAAGCATCGGCAGAGAACTGCTTGGGAGAATCCCACACTGACTGGCGGCCGGACCACCTGACGGCGCCAGTTGCGGGTCCTGCAGGCAAATGCGAAGCAAGTTGCTGGTGCAGGTGGACCGCGCCTGCGGCTGCTAGTGTATCTTTGAAGTCATCATAGTTCAGGCACAGGGATTTGTCTTCTGGCCACGCCGAATTATCTTAGCCAATCGCCGTGAAGCATTCGATCCGCCAAGCAAATTACGTGCATACCTTTGCGCCGAATTTTTGGTCAAGTAACAGATCAAACTATGCCTTATCCAACACTGCACGTCAATTTCATAGGCGACGCTTCTCAGTTAGAAATACGTTGTAATGGCAGGCTCAACGCCTCCTTCGAAGGCTACCGATGCTGTGCTGGTCAGCTCTGACCCTGTTCCTGAAGACGCGCAGCAAGTTCATGGCATCGATTGGGCAGCCTTGCCGACAGAGTCACGCTCTATTATTGCCGACTTTGTGTTAAACCTTTGTGCTCAGGGTTTCCAGTCGAGCGCAATTGGCGATGCTATCCGCATAATTAATGATATGGTTTGTTGTGCCAGCAATGCGTGAAGTGAGGCAGCTCTGACTGCTCTCTTAGCGACACTGGAAAGACGCCGAGACTGGCCATGGCACCACCATTTTCCTCGGCTACACGTCAAACATGATCTCTTCTGGACTTCGTGAAACTTTCCGCTATCTTGTCCAACACAAGCATGTTGCAGCGATCGTAACCACTGCTGGAGGTGTTGAAGAGGACTTTATTAAATGCTTGGCGCCGACCTACCATGGCTCTTTCTCTACGTCTGGCGCAGCTTTGCGCGCCAAAGGCTTAAATCGCATCGGCAACCTTGTTGTGCCGAACAACAACTATTGTGCCTTCGAGGACTGGGTTGTGCCCATTCTCAACGAGATGCTGCAGGAGCAGGAGGACGAGTTCAACAAGACTGGCGAAAGGTATATGTGGACCCCTTCAAGGGTGATACATCGCTTAGGCAAAGCCATCAACGACGAATCTTCTGTATACTATTGGGCTTACAAGAACGATATACCTGTATTTTGCCCAGCACTTACCGATGGAAGTTTAGGAGACATGCTGTATTTTCACTCTTTCAAGGCATCACCTCTACAGCTAAACATTGATATTGTCCAGGACATCCGCAGGATCAACACCATGGCTGTCCGAGCGAAGCGAGCCGGCATGATTATTCTTGGTGGCGGTGTGGTCAAGCATCATATCGCAAATGCATGTCTGATGCGCAACGGCGCCGAAAGCGCCGTCTATATCAATACTGCGCAAGAGTTTGACGGGAGTGACGCGGGCGCACGGCCTGACGAGGCTGTGAGCTGGGGCAAGATCAAAGCTGATGCCGAGAGTGTAAAGGTAAGAAAATCATATTCTAGTCACCGCAGGAAGATATTGACATGACTATAGGTCTCTGTCGAAGCAACGGTTGCCTTTCCACTGATTGTTGCAGCGACTTTTGCTTCTGGCGGGTGATGGGACGATTATTCTCGACATAAACACGATTATGTAGATGGCGCTAGAACGCTGTCACTAAATAAACAGAGACTGTCCTAGTCCATGCCAACCGCATAATGCGCATCGCTCCGATCCGTGATAACAAACAAATCCGGATATGGATTTCCAACCCACCAACAATGATGATCAGCGTTCGGATAATACACCACCGCTTTGCACCACCCAGCACCCATACTAGTGCACCCTCTTATACAGTCATCAAAGGTCTGCCATCCCGCAAACCCAGCCGCACTGTTTCCCCTGCTCAGCGTTTCCGGATCGACCTGCTTCCCACACACGATCCGGTAGTTCCTCTGTCCTTGGTAATTCAGAACCTCCCTATGCGTATACCCTTCTGGACACGTGGGCGGGTTGTTTGGATCATCATGGTGTCCGTCATGCTGGTCAAGCAGTGGTGGCGTAGCACCCTCGATGGCGAAACCCCAGATATTAATGACATCACCATCAGCCTTGAAAGAGGTGGCATCAGCAGGCGTGTCCACTACAGAGACACAATACCAGTCTCCAAGGCTATCCTCGTAGAACTCGATGAGCGTTGAGCCCAACGAGACAGACAGGGTGGCGCAATTAGCAACAGCTTGCGTAAAGGTGTAGCCGCTCCAGTTAGAGACTTTCTCCCATCGGACTGAGGCTTGACGTGGGAGGTATGCGAGGCTAGCTAATCCGCCTTGCAGAGATCGACCGCAGCCACGATAGAAGGCTGTGTAGGTTGTGCCATCTGTGGCGACGGCGTTGCCTACTAGATTGTCGGAGCATGTCGGCGTCGAAGGGCCTGCAGACGTTGTGGTTGTGGTTGTCGTGGACTGGGTGGTTGTGGTTGTGGTCGTGGCTGGTACAGCCGGAGTTGTGGGCGCTGAAGTTGTGGTTACTACATCAGGTTGACCTCCCCAGCATTGTGTGCCGAGCGGGTAGACAGCGTAGTCAAGATTCTGCTTGTTTGCTTGCCAAAGACTCATATCGACTCTGTTATCGAGCGTCGCGATGAGCTTGAAGGCACCGTTTAGACACTGGTCGCTCTCCTTAGCTGTGAGGACGCTAGCGTCGTATGCAAACCAGGTCTGTGTTTCGACTGAAACGGCGTCTTCGTGGCGGTACCCGAAGAGATCAATTGAGAGGCTGACGACGGTTTTGAGATAGGGTTTCATTGTAGCTTTCTGAGGCACGTTGAAGGATGGATAGGCTAGGTCGATGCGACTTGGTCGCCAGTTACTGTAGCTGTTGAGTTGGTGAGAGACGATGTTGACGTTTGACTGTGCTTGGTTGACTTCTGAGTATGCACCGCCTTTGATGGAGCCGGCGAAGTTCATAGTGTATTTGATGCCGAAGTTGTACATCAGACGAGGCACAATTTTGAAGACACCTGGAGCCTCCAAGGCATCCATACTGACGGCTTCTGTGGTGAACTCATAGTATCCAGATGTGGGTCCAACAGAGTCAAGCTGCAACTGGAGGTTGGAGCGTGTGTCCATGGAAGTCGAGACCTCGCCAGCCACCACTACATTATCCTTGAGTCTTACCACCATTTTCGTCTCAACGAACAGATATGAGACCTTGAAGCTGGCATCATTGCAAATGACCTTGTTGCCGTCACTCTTCGTCACGAGCGTCTGATAAGGCACAGTGATATCGATAGAGCCGGTAAGCTGGCCTTCAGCTTGCGCGGGCATACCATCAAGCAAGTACTCGACGGCGCCTTTGAGGTCCTGGATGCCGTCATAGAGGTCTTTGAGGTCGGCAGCAAGTCCACAGGGCTCGCAGCCAACCTCGCCTAGGAAGCCGAGGAATGAGAATCCGAGATCGACCCACCAATCATCGTCCCCCCGTTTTGCATTGCTTCGCTTCGTGGCAATATCGCGTAAAGGCACGCCCTTGTGGTACCTGTTACCAATCATGCGGCGGGTCGGCGACCAGGTACGCTTGGTGATCTGCTCCGAGAAGCTGCTGGGTGCAGGGAAACTGACCCCCATTTCGGGTGTCAGCCCGTTGGACTGGCTGGCGGCTTCCTCAAGTGCAGCGTCAGTCAGAGCATCAATGTCGTCTCCAGAGTCGAAACCAAACATGTTCAACTTCTCAAGCAGGGCAGCTTGAGCGGCTTCGTCTGTTGGATCAAAAGCAGTGACCTGAAATTGGGCTTGATAGTCCCTAAGATTGTCAGGAAGTGGCAACACAAAATAACCCTCGTCTGTAACTTGAAGGACATCAAGAATTTGATTGTAGTATACTCTTTCAGCCTCAGACAGCTCGGTGGGCCCCGGTACTACAGCGGTCGTGGTAGACGTAGACGTCGTTTCGGAAGTAGTCAAGCTTGTCTCTGATGTAGTGCTCACCGGTTCGGAGGTTGTCATTTCCGAGGACCCCCGTGTTGTAGTAGTGGCATTAAAATAACCCGTCGTGCTGGACACGGTGGTCGTTAATTGTGAGGTTCCCGACGTCGTAGTGGTGGCATTGGAATAACCAGTCATGGTCGATACAGTGGTTGTAACATTTGTGTAGCCCGATGTGGATCGGAGATCGCGAGTAGTACTGACTGTAGTTTTAGACGAAACGGAGCTACTGCCGTGGGTTGAGGTTGTGGTCGAGTCAGAAGTAGCCGAAGACGCGCCCGAAGTCCGGTTGTAGCCTTGTGTTCTGGCAGTCATAGAAGTGCTGTAGCCATGGTAAGCTGATATGCTCGACGACTGTGTGGTTCTTGTAGTGCTTGTAGCTCCAGTCGATCTCATTGATGATGAGTGCCCTGGTGCCCACTGTGACCATGTTGTGTCAGAAGCATCCGGGATTGAGGTGGAGCGAACCGAGCTGGCGACTATTGAAGTGCTGTACTGCATCGGCGTGATGGTGGTGAGGTATGTAGTGGACGTTACGATTCCGTTGGCGGTGAAGTATCTTGTTGCAGTCCTTGTAGTCACCGCCCCAGCGTGAGCACCAGGCTTGGCAGGTCCAAATCCAATCTCTAGTGTCTCGGACACTTCTTCCCACTTCTTTGGCATGCCGTCGCATCGTACCACAAGAGTCGACTCCTTGAGCTCGACCTTGTTGATCAAGAAGACACCTCGCTCGTCCTGTTGCGAACTGCATCCAGCAGCGTTGGTGATGAGAACGAAGGAGTCCTGGGGCCATCGCTTGGCGTATTCGAAAGCTTCGGCGGAGCTGAACGTTAGTTCAATCGTGGAATCGGCACAAGAACATTCCGATATGTAGGCAGAGTCTTCTGTCACGATGGTAGGATAATCCATTGTAAAGTTGAGTATAGCGGCATACTGAGCCCTCGGTCCTGTCTGTCCATAGAACAGGCTCGCGTCCCGGGAAGGCACCAAGTTCTGATAGTCTTGTCTATCGACTGAAGGGTTCTGGATTGGGGTAACAATCTGGCTATTGCCGTTTGATTGATAGTCGTATGCATCGAAGTCATGTATCTCGTCGGAGTCGGAAAGGAGTGGTTGCCATGAGCTATCGCAAGAACCATAACCGAAGTTGTTCGCACGTGCAGACGACACCAGCGCAAGCAACGCAGCAGTAAAGAATGTGGTCCTCATATCGAGGGAATGGAGAAAAGCAAGAACGTCAGTGGCAGGAACAAAACGATGCTGAACTTACACAGGAAAGCAGTGAATAACATATAGAGTGTTGAAAACCATCATGTATCGCGAATGGATCCATCGACGCGATGGTGCTGCCAGATGGGATGTCTCGACCCGCTTAAGGAGCGCTTACTGCTAGCAAAGGACGGTTGAGCAGTCTTGTATACATTGTGATAAGATGTGGAAATTGTGTCGCAGCGAGGAGGTCTTCGAGCGCTGTAGCGGTCAGGTCGAAGTCCGCTCTGGAGCGCTTGTGGCTGTTCAAACGAGACCTGACGGGTGTTGATTGCCTCCCAAGATAGAGGTCAGGGCCACAAGCCAAGATCGCTAGTTGCTCGCTTCCTTCAGCTGCCTCCGAACTCGGTAAATTTACCGAAATCACACCAAGTCTGGCTAACTCGAGAACTGATGAATGTGGTAAAGATGATTGATTAACTATACTATATCTGTATATACGCATAATAGAACTACTTATTATATATATATAGATGCCTAATCTTAGCTAGGTAGTATATTATATAATAGTAGATCTAACACTCCCCCTAGCTCGTTAAAGCGAAGCTAATAAGTCTTAAATAGATCTACTATATCTTTATCCTATTCTTATTCCTCTTCTAATATCGGACTCTTTTATAGTCCTCTTAAGTCTATCGATTATCTAGTATAAAAACTCTTTTACTCTTCGATTATATCTTAATCTATCTATTAGCTATTATATAATACTTAGACTTAGATTTTATATATATATATAAAGGCCTAGTAAAAGACTATTTAGTTAGCGTTATAGAGGGATCTAGCTATCTTATATATAACGGTAACGAGTACTAAGACTAATATAGTTCTTATAATCTCTATTTCTATTATTATAATCGCGCCTCTTTTATAGTTAAACGTACCGAATAGCTTTACTATAATTATAATAAAGATAAGATATACGGCGATAATAGCTACGATCCGTAGCGTCTATCGTAATATTTAGATACTTTTACCCCTACCTAAGGTTTCGATTTTATCTATTTTATTAAGTTGTATTTCTAGTTTAGTCGGGTTTATATTTATTTATAAGGTTACTTAAGGAAGTTCTATAGGACCGGTATAAATAATATATAAGCGTAATTAAGGGTAAATAAAGAGAGTAAATATAATAGCGTTGTTCTCCTATTTTCCCCTTATACTACTACCCTTATAGTATAATACCTTTTATATATTACCTTTTACCACTAGCGGCGTGCTTAGACCGGACTTTCGTACTAGCTCCTCGTATAGCAGTCGTATAAGAGTCTTAGTTAGTATATTCGCGATATTATCTTTAGTATTTACTCGTAGAGTATCGATAACCTTATCTTTTATAACTTTTTTACGTATAAAATAGTACTTAATCTTAATATACTTTAACTTAGCGTAGAATTCTAGATTCCTTATTAGCTTTAGTACTGTATTATTATCGATATATAGCGGTACCGCCTCGACCTAGTAGCTAAGGATTTTTAGATTATTAATAAAGTTACAAATCTATATAGCTTATATCGCTACTACTCTTACGGTAATATACTTAGTATCTATAGTCGAGATTACGATCGTATTCTATTATTTAGATTTCTAGTCTATAGAGGCACCCGCGAGCGTAAAGATATAGCCTATTATAGATTTACGTATATCTTTATAGTTACCGAAATCGCTATTTATATACCCTTTTAAGTTAAGTTCTACGTCCTTTTAGTATAATAGGCCTGTATTCTTAGTCCTCTTAAGGTATTAAAAGATATAAAATATAGTATTAACATACGTTTAATCTAGGTTTAAGGTATATTAAGCCGTGTACCTCGTTAAGGACGAGATATCCGGTCGAGTTTAGTTAGATATAAAGTTTAGGGACTCGACCTTTAACTAGTAGTCGAGTTTAAATAGTAGGTCTAGCGTTATATTTTATTACTTTCTTAGCTTTACGTTATAGTCGCCTAGCGAACTCGCGTTAGCCGTATTATTCAGCTTATACTTATTAATTATTTAGGTAATATACTATTCCTAGTAGACGTAAACTAACCCTAGGCGCTAGTTAATATATATACTTAGGTAGTATATATATTTACCTTCGTTCGTTATTTCGAATACCTAGAAAATCTTTTATTTAAAGGTATTAATCTTAGCCTTATTTTTACTAAAGATAAGAATATCGTCTATCTATAAGTAGAGTATTAATCCCTCCTTATCGTTAATAAAGATATATAAGTCGAAGTTAAATACCCGCTAGCCCTATACTAGTAGAGTATTCGTAAACTTACTCTACTACGTTTATAGTAATTATTTAAGCCCGTATAGCGCTTTTTAAAGGCGTAGTACCTTTTCGTAAGGAATTCTAAAGCTTAGTAGAGGCTTTATATAGACGAGCTTATCTAGCTCGCTATTAAGAAAGGCGGTCTTTACGTTTATCTACTTAATATACTATCTATATACCGCTATAAGGGCGAATAGGATTCTAAACGAGTATACTTTTACTACTATAACGAAGGTTTTCTTATAGTTAAGGCCTTCTTATTATTAAAAGCCTCGCGCGACGAGTCTAGCTTTATAAGTCTTAATTTTACCGTCGTAGCCGTATTTACGTTTATATACTATATAAGACGTAATAGCTCTTACTTCGTCTAGAAGGTCTATAATATCGTAAGTATAATTATCGTTTAGACTCTAATATTCTCTATTCTCCGCTTATATAAATTCGGGCGCGTTCGATACTTATATTACCTCTATACGATTCTATAGATTAGAAAGTATAGCGCTAACGGTACCTAGTAGCGTAACGCCTAGTATTATACTATATTCTATTTTCTTTAAAAAGGCCGAGTAGGTAAAGTTCTAAATATTACTATCGGTATTCTTATTACTTACTCTACTACTACTTAAAGCTTCTTCTTTATCGTTAACGTCGTTCTTTAAATTAGTATCCGTATCTTCTAAATCTAAGTCCTTAACTTTATCGCGTTTTCTCTTTTATACCTATACTCGAGTTATAGCTTTTAGTCCTAACTAGTAACCTACGCCGATTATATTTTATCTCTTATTTATTATATCGTAGATATCTTTTTCTATACTATCGTTATAGACCTATAGGACGTATTATATACTTAGTATATTAGGAGTAGGAATTAGTACTAGTTAATACCCCTTAGCTAAGTATTTAAGCTATAGGTTTAGCCTATATTATATACCCTAGTAGTATAGGAATACCCTACTTTAATCTACTATAAATATATTAACGTTTATTATTTTTATAATTAGGCTTTATAAGCGTAGAGCGGAGTATTTTATAGTATTAAAAAGCTCGTCGGCGTTTAGTTATCGGAGGTTTAAGTGCTATTCTAGTATTTCTAGTATAATAGCGTAGATTATATACTATAGTTTATCTACTAGTATATTTATAATTCTTACTCCGTTAGAGAATACTATACGGTAAGCGATTTATACTAGTATAGTATTCTTAGTATCTTATCGCCTACTTAGTAGCTAATTAATACCTAACGAGTATATTATATACTAAGCTTACTAGCCTTCTCGCGTAGCCTACGCTACTTCTAGTAGTAGTATTCGTGTTTTATAGTCGTCTTAAAGGACTACTCTTCCTTTATTATTTAGCTTATAGAGCGCGATAATATATATATCCTTTAATCTATTTATTCTATTAAAAGTATAGGTTAGATATACTAATTTAAATATATATCGTATATACGGTTTACTACCTTTACCTACGTATCTTTTATTTATATATAAATATATAAGGTAGGTTTCGCTATATATCGTTTACTCTACCCCGGGTTTCTCTTAGTATAGTACGGTTAATAGCCCTTCGTTATATATATAAGGATAGCTTATTTTTACTAATATATAAGTACTATATAGCTTCTCTCTATTATAGTATCTACTTCTATTAAAGTGGGTCCTATATATTAGAAGATTAGCCTTTAGTAGTTTCTAGCTAGGTATCTATTTCGCGTATTTTTTCCTAATAGTTAGTTCGTCCTTATACTTATTATATAGTATATTACCGTTATACCTTAAATTTCGCTTATAGTACCTCTCGTACTTTTCTACCTTTAGAACGCCCTTTAGTCGTTTCTACTCGGCCTTCGACTTAGCTTAGAAGGAGTATACGCCTCTTTTAACCTCGGTTAAGTCTATAGTATATTTCCGTATCTACTATCGGTATAGATTATACCTCTCGTTACCGTCTATAAAGATATACGCCTTTCTTTTAACTTAGTAGTACGCTTAATATAGGATTGTATTTAGTACTATTTATAGTATACGATTTTTTATAAGAATAAGTACTTTAGTAGCGTCTATTTATTCGATATATATAGAACGCCCTTTTATATAACGATTATATCGGTCTCTTTTAGTTTTAATATATTCTATTCTTATATAAAAGTAGAGGTTATAGCTATTTAAGTCGAGTTTTAACGTACTAAGCGATCTAACTATAAGCTCTATCGATATTTTTATATATTTTAAGTCGCCTTCTTTAGTAGCTATATTAAAGTATTTTAACTTAACTATTAAACCCTTCTACTCTATAGCTAAGGTTTTAGTCTACGCTTCCGCTACTTCTTTATACTTAAACTTTAAGTTATCGATATCTTTATCGTCGGTATTCTCGCTCTATTTAATATAGTTATTATTATCGTCGCGATCGGCTATATCGATAAAGTAGAAGTCGTAGTCGTAGTTATCTTTAGGGATATCCTAGATCGCTATAGTTCTATCTTCTCTTTTAATATTAAGGTCCTTATTCTCGTTAATAGATAAGTTATTAAATTTAAGTAGCTTCTCTTATTACTTAAGTAGCTCCCTTTATTACTTAAGTAGCTCCCTTTATTACTTAGGTAGCTCCCTTTATTACTTAGATATTTACTCTTATATATTCGCGATCTATAGCTCTAGTTATATAGGGTCGTCGATATCCTTAATCTAGTCTTAGTTAAGGTTCTTAAACTCGAGTTCGAGACTACTTATATTTAGCTCGTTCTTATCCTTATTAGTATCTTCTTCGACTTTCTCCTCCTAGTCTTTAACTTAATTAGGGATAGTAATATTAAGTATAGGTACTCTTCCTATATATATAGTATTTAGTCTACTTAGAGTAGAGTCCTATAGACCTTCTTTATCCTAGATTCTTATAATACCGATCTTATAGACCTTCTTCGTTTTTAGCGAGTAGACTTAGTCTATTACTTCGTTATATTTACCGATCTAGTAGCCTATTTAACCTCGTAAGTAGTAAAGCTTCGTACCTTAAGTCTCTAGTAGTAGCGTTACCTACGCTTAACTTCTCTAGATCTTCTTGCGATGTAAGGATAGTTAGTAGCCGTATAGGGCGTCTTAAAGTATCTTCTTCTCTTTCTTATATAGTACTCTAGTAGGTACTCTATTCTTTAGCTAAATAGCGTATTCGACGGCCTTTAGCTATAAGGTCTTCGGCTTATTAGTCTCTCGTATAAGTTCCTATATTCTACTAACTATAATATCGTAGATTTATTTAATTATTTTATCTTCTTAGATTATAGCTGCTCCTCGCTCGTAGACCGTACGATTAGATCGCTTAGCGATACCGTTCTAGTAGTATTTATATAGTTCTATCGTCTTAAACGCGATATTCTTTCTCCTTAGCTAGTCGGCGATTAGTCCTATACCGAACTTACTATTAAATTAATAGTTCCGGATCTTAATCCTAAGGCTCGTTTTGATTTTACTATATAGCTTTATAAACTTTATTAATAGATCTCGCTTCTTCTTTAGCCTTTTATACTACGTAAATCTCGTAGCGTTATCTATAAAGAATAAAAACTAGTATATACCGTTCTAGCCTTAAATAAAGTACTTACCCTATATATCGATATAAATTAGCTACTTAGCCTCTTATACCCTCCTCTTTACCGAATCTCGCGAAATATAAGTAATAGCGCGAGTCGTAGTATAAATAAGGTAGATAGCGCCGATTATATTCTTAATTTATTTATTAGTTAGGTCTATACTATCGCTATATTTTAGGAGTAACCGTATACTCTATAAGCTTAGATACTTAAGTCTATAGTACTACTTCTATACTAGGTTATTAAAGTTAATTACCGCCGCTAAGGGCTTTTTTACCTCTAGTAGTTCGTTTATATTAAGGTAGTATAGCTCGTTAACGAGTTCTATATATCCCTATTCCTTATTATTTTAAAATAGATATATTCTTAAGTAGTTTACCTTTTCGCTTATACGCTTATTTATTAGGTACTTAAATAGGGATATAAGATTATAACGCGTAGTCGAAGTATAAAAAGCGTTTCTTAGTAGGATCTTCTCGTCTTTCTATTTAACGAATAATATTATATAACTACTCTCTCGGTACCTTATATAAATAGCGATAATTTACTATTAGCCGTACCTATAATACCTTATCTTATAGAGTTAAAAGTTATAAACTATTTCCTATCGTTAATAATATATATATTATAGCCTAAATCGACTAGCTATATATCTTTATTCTTAATATCCCTAGTAGTTAATACCCTAAACGCCTTACTCTCGATAATCTAATATTTACAATCTACTATACCCTCCTTAGAACCTTTACTAAAGCTCGATCTCTAATTACTCTTCGATATTTAAGTCGAGTTAGCTTAGGTATTCTAAGGGGTAGTAGATTTATATATACCTAGGTCTATACTATTAGCGTTAAGGTCGACGACTATTAAACTAGCGAAGCCCTTGGTCTTAACTTTATCTCGGTTTTTAGTCTTTTTAGCCTTAAGCTTAGCTTTAATATACTATCTTATACCGTTAAGGGCTTTAAATAAATTAAGCTAGAAGTAGTTCTCCTTAGTATAGTTAGTCTTCTTATAGTTAGTATAGAGAAGATCGCCCTTTCTCTTAAAGTCGCTAGTCTTCTTTAACTTATTCTTCTTTTTAAAATTCTTACTATTCTTACTATCCTTATCGGCGTTCTTAGTCGATTTAGCCTTTTTATTACGCTTAGTAGCTTCTTCGACTAAAAGTTTATAGAGGGCGTTAATATCGTCGGTATTAGTTTTACTCGTAGCTCTTAAAAGTAGTTAGTATCGCTTCTTAAAGGTATCGTATAAGGGAGGAAAGCCTTTAATAATCTTATTATAGTATTAACTATTTATAATATTGTAGCTATATACTTTAAGATCTTTTTAAAGCCGATCGAGTTTATTAAGGTAGTCTTAGCTATTATACTTCGCGTATACGAGTTTAAAGCTAGTAAATTCTTTAAGTAGAAGTTTCTATCCCTCTCGATTACTGACTTTATACTTTTTTAGAATAGCCGTATAAGCGATAGCCGGATCGTCTTCGTTAATAATAGAGTTAGTAATCAATAGAGAGAGGTATTACTAGAGAAGTTCTTAAGCGGTCTTAATTTTCTTCTAATCCTCCTTATACTTAATAACTATCTCTTAATACTTTAACTATAGTATATTTTATTAAATAAATAGATTAAACGCGAAGGTTTAGGTTTCGAAGGTCTCGCTAATCTAGAGCGCTATAAGTTCTTTAGTTAATAGTCGGTTTATTCGCTTTACCGTAGCTATAGTTTTAGACCTAATCTCGAACGATTCCTTAGCCGGCTTTTCTATAACGGGTTTGTAGGTGCCCTTTAATAGGTTAAAGATATCCTTATCCTTAGCGACTCGCTCGAATTATTAGTACTACTTAATAAAGTTAACTTTACTCGTTAGGCGAACCTTATCTATTATTTTATCTTATTCTAGTAATTACTACCTTAGCGATACTTTAGGGTGTTTTTATTACGCTATACGTAGTATAATTACCAGTTTAGTTATCTAAAAAAGTGCTTATAACCTAATAAATATAGTAAAGATAATTAATTAACTATACTATATCTATATATACGCATAATAGAACTACTTATTGTGTGCATATAGATGCCTAATCTTAGCTAGGCAGCATATCATGTGACAGTGGATCCAACAAGAACAGAAAGTCAAGCGGGATGGATCCGAGAATCTTAGTGGCACTTGGCTGACACCAGTCAAGCCCCGTACAAGAGCCTCACTTCCTAGCATCCTCGACTCAACTTTCAAACAACGTGCATTGAACCCAGGTTGCTGGGCTATCATGATATCTGTCGTGTGAGGATAATATATAGTGTGTGAATGGAAGCAAAGACAGGAACCTAGGACGGTTATAGGTTGACAATTGGATGTGACAAGCTCTATGCATGTCGCTTGTCAGCATCTCGCTCTTTCCCAACACTTACCAGAAGTTTTGTGTTGCTTGGATGTGTAACTTGGGGTACGTTAGACGGCGAGCCAGTGGTATCGAATACCAAGTCGACAAAAAGGGCGAATGGCTAGGAATTCAATCTGGAGAGAACATTATTACAGCCAGCGTCAGAAGAGGAGAAAGAAACAGGCGCGGCAGGGCTCGGACCTGCGATACCCACGAAGTGCTCACAGCGGGAGAGGAGACAAACAGGTCCCGTTGCAACGAACAACTAATAGTATAGCTGACTTGAGAAGTTTACTCTTGACGGCACACCACCGCGCCTGCTTCCCCGGGGAGTGTTGCTTTGATGGCTTGTAGATTTTGTAGCGCAGTATGTAGCAGTGATGTACATAATGGTGCCGATCGGCGTCGAGACACAAGTTGAAGTGGTATCATGCCGATGCACTCTACACCCTGAGGGCGAGGAAGGGAGAGCGTTGATACGAGGTGGTGGCTAATGATATACTGTGCTTGCAGCTTGAGCATAATGCATCAAGACGCACTATAGTGGACGAACATGATCGCAATGTCTTCATATGTGTAGGATATTTGAACCTGCAAAGCGACAATAGTCTCGTGTTGCACTGAGCTCGTTGCATTGTCCCCAAATTGCCAAGATAGTTGACGAGCTTCATGAGAAGCAAGATATACCACTTCCCCCACCTTTGTACTGCTTGGAACCCGTCTTGTAGCTATTAGACTCTATCAGTATCAGGAAGGAGACTCTTTGACTGTGACCACTAGTGATCGTGTTTGCATGTAAGTGGCAGCACAGGGCTCTGCTGAACGAACTATCAATTATGTACTGTAGACCAAGACGACGCGAGATGGCGATGGCGATCGCTCTCTCGCTAAAATCGAAAGTCGTCGAGGTAGTGGAGGCTGTGAGGCTGCCTCACTGAAAGTAGTGGAGCTGTGCTCGTGCGTCTCAGAGCCCTGTGGCCCGTCACGAAAATGGGTAACCTCTTCGCCGCCAAACGTTTTCTGTCCCAACCACCTTATTGACGAATGTTCTTCCGTAGGACTAACCCGAACCGCCAGGACTTGTTGACCTGTGTTTTATAGGGAGACTCTACATGTTAGGAACCCGTCGAGAGACAATGTTATCTCGGAACCTTGATCATTCGTTGTGGAGCACGGACGCGGCTACGAGAAGGTGGAGCACCCGATTCGTGCAAAGCTGGCACTGGCAGGCTGAAGCGGTGCAACAGTACGAAAGGCCCCAGGCAGACAAGTCTAAATGCTCAAACCCGCTTGAATCTCTCCACACGTCGGCCTGTTCTAGCCCATCATAGGGATTACGGGAGGCCGAGTGGGCTTAAGCATACGCTAACTTTCGGACCATGCAGGCCGCACGCTGCTCTTGCACTGGAGTGGATTAAGTCTGCGCCTCGTGAAGCACCGACCGCTCACTTCTTGTGTGTCTATCTTCTCAATACTTTTGTGTCACAGTCTGTCATACTTGCTGACTTATAGATCACTGCACGCTCATCCACCACTCTGCGTTTCACCATCAAGCCCTACGCAAAGTGAATGGATATACCTGCACGTTTGATGCGATGTAGCTCAATAGCTTGCTGTAAAAGAACACGGAGATCTACGAGGCCATTGAGCGGACACTATCAGAGGAACAACACCAAGCCTACTGTCACCGTTGTATGTCACCAATCAGGCCAACTTTCACTTGCTGTGTGAGTCACGAAGGCCATGGCGTCGACACATCAATCAGCAGTCATGGTGGAACCACCTTCTTCTCCACCCACTCCGAGTCATTCATATGCGAGCCCAGACTACGCTCTCTCCATCTTGTCGCCATCTGCTTCGAGTGGACGTACACACCAGCCTCCTGTCACAGCGACTATGCCTGAGCCACACGAGGAGCCGACCACTATAATCGAGCAGACTACAGCAGATCTCCCAGCACAGAGCCCGAGTCAGAATCAGGCAGCAGAAGAGCAGGCAGCCACATCTGGGAATACCAACGACGGCGACGACTCATCCAACTCTGAGTCCAACTCTGAGTCGAGCACGTCAACAGAGACGCCGGGCACCATATCGACGCCGAGGTCTTCTGCGCACGACAGTGGTCACCCAGTACCTGATTCTGGAAGTACCCAGCTAGACCGTCCCAACGCAGAAGAGCTCGCCACAGACCACAACGAGAATGCTCATAGCGATTCACGGGACGTAGAGTCGCCGAACGAACAAGATGCAGACGATACTCCTTCAATGCCACCCCCACCTAACGACATCGACTTGCCCGTGCCGGACAACATCCCATCCTGGGTCCAGTATGAGGAGGATACTTCTACTCCGAACGAGGCTGAGCTGAAAGAGATCGAAGCCCACAGACACGAGCTCAGCGCAGCAGACACCGCGGCTATTGAGAAAGACGTGTTCACAGATGTCGATGACCCCGACCTAAGGCCTTGCAAAAAAATACGCCTTTCATGGGTCGTGAAAGGTGTTCGAGGAACGAGAGAACGGCCCAACAGAGCGCGCATCATGACCTCTCCCGCAGTCTGCATCGATGGCATGTACTGGAACTTGAAGTTCTTTCCCAGAGGAAACAAGAGCAGGAGTTCACTGTCTGCTTACGTGCGCTGTTCACCGCTAGAGCCTACGCCAAACAAGGATGACCTGGTAGGCTCTTTCAAGTGCTACGCAGGTGCGCCTGATGCAGACCTTGCGGAAACTGAGCCCATCCTTGACCTCGAGCTGAAACTGCCCGATGTTCAAGAAGAGGAGCCGCCACCACCTGAACCTCAAGCACTGAAAGAGGACAATGGAAGCAACGAGGACAGCTCAGAAGCACGCCGCAGGGAGGATCATGACGACGACGAGAGCATATCTGGAGACGAGGACGACCTGCCTGAGAACCCCGCGAGAGCCACGCCGATCAACGACTATCGAGTTTCTGCACAACTCGGCTTAGTGATATACAACCCTGCAGAACCTCGTACGTGTCACACTTCATCAGCTTCACACCAATTCTGTCCTCATCAAGACGACTGGGGTTGGGATACAGCAGCTAGCCACTGGGATGATATTCACCGCCGGAAACGGGGTCAGCGGCAGGCTCTCCTACGGGATGATACCTTAGCCATCGATGCGTATGTTCGCATATATGATGATCCCACAAAAGCTCTCTTCTGGCATTCTTCTCCAGGCGAAACCCAGTGGGACTCGAAGGGCCTTGCCGGTGTCTTTCCGATGGGCACGCGCCTCTTGTATCATAGTCCGGCGACTGCTGGCATCACGGCCTGGTCACTACTTGCTCCCTTCAGAGCGGCAATACAGAGCATTGATGCGGGCAGATGGCGCAAAGACTCTTCAGTAAGGCCAACACCCCTGATAGCACATCTGCAATTAGTCATGTTTCAAATGCGGAATATGAAGAAGGAAGAACTGTACATCCACATTGATGGCGTGATTCACGAGATCACCCGGTCAGGTGAGTCCTTCGACAACGTCAACACATTTTGGGACGCTTTTCGTCGTTCAATCGAGATCGAAACGAACGGCGACAATATCTCACTTGAAGCACTAAACGATATCTTTGGAACACGAGAACTCTGCCGCTCGCTACCCAGGCTTCCTGTTCAGGACGTTCAAGACTTCCAGGAAGCAGCAACTAAAGGTCTCACCAAGGCCAATTTCAAAGCTGCTCTGCCAAATTTCCTGCCTCTCACGCTTGATCGTCAAAGCTTCGACACCGAAAAGCGACAATGGCAGCTGCATCACGACCGAGTTCGCATTAGCGAGGAAGTCGACCTTTCTGCATTCTGTACTAACGGAGATGGAAAATATTCCTTATATGGCTTGGTCATCCATGACGGCGATCGCACGTCCGGCAAATTTTTCAGCGTGTTGAGGCCAACAGGTCCAGGCGGCAAGTGGCTTATGTTCTCGGACGGCAACGGCAACAAGGTCTTCTCATACACCAAGAAGCGCATCCAGGAGTATGAGGGTCTCGTAGGGGCCGACCTGAGGAAACTGACTTCTAATCGTCAAACCATTCATATGGCGCTGTACATACGTACGAGCTGCCTCTCGGAGTACCTCCGAAAGGAAATGGAGCCGTACAAGCTCCCGTTTTGGCTGAAGCCACATCTTGATGAGACCTATTATCACAACCCAGACCTCTTCGAGCCCCCCGAAGACGACAAGAATAAGGATAGCCCAATTGCAATTGAGATCTTCCGGGACAAGTCAGTGAGCGGCCAGGAAGGGAAGTTAGATCTCTACAAGCTGAAGACCAGTGCAAAAGCGCGCCAGCGAGAGTACAGGCAGCAGCTGACGGCAGATCGAGATGCTACTGTGCGATCAGTCAGAGACAGAATAGCAGAAACCCTCGAGATCGACCAGAAGGCATTCAAGCTGTGGGCCATGAACTACCATCGCCTAGGTGGAGTATCGAAGGGTTATATGTACGTTTTGCCCATCGACTCTATTATCAGCTCATCCTTGAACACTAGTCAATATCTCAGCCTGTGGCTC